>Ga0233437_1000766_pt1 | contig 67912 bp, 67 predicted proteins | sample SI_122_August201_FD_182714 | JGI IMG/M metagenome (GOLD analysis project Ga0233437, IMG submission 182714) | Seawater microbial communities from Saanich Inlet, British Columbia, Canada - SI_122_August2016_200_MG | ecosystem: Environmental > Aquatic > Marine > Inlet | place: Canada: British...
TTTAATGTTAACTGAGGATCTATCGTGTCAACTGACACATTGTAAATATACCTATTAATAGTACTATTAAATTTATCAGTACACATGACATCAACTGAATAAGTTTCATCATACACTGCAGGGAATTCATAATGAGTTATATTATCATCTCGATCCATTCCAGAATACATTGAAGTTTTATTGAATGAAAAATATAACGATAAATTCTTTGTTATTGGAGTCCCATTATAATTTGCAATAATTTGTGACTTTGACAATGTAGCATTATATATCTTAAATTCATCAATACTTCCATTAAATGCTTGACCAAATTGCCCAATACTATTACCAATTATCACACTTGTTACAGATGTGTTCCATGTGAATTGATTTGTTTGTGAAAAATTCTTTCCGTCAATATAAAAAATAGTTTTTGTTCCATTATAAGTAACTGAATAAAAATGCCAGTTATCTGTAAAATTAGTTACGTTAATTCCTGTATCCCAATCTGCATCACCTGGACCAAACCCAAATACTGAAAAATTGGCATCAGTAGTTCCTAATTGGAAATTATTATAATTACTAGTGTTCCCAAATCCACCTATATTACAATCTACAAATTCACATTCTTCTGTAATTTTTGCCCAAGCTGTAATAGATTTATTTACATCACCTTCAGGCAAACTTGGATTTTGAACTTCAATATAATCATCCACTCCATCAAATTCATATGCTCCAGAACCTATCCCATTTCTTGTCCAGTTTGCACCGTGTACATAACCTTTATTACCATTATTTGAAAAATCAGTAGTGAATTGATTTTGATCAAATGGCAAATGAAGAACTAGATTAGTTGATGAATGACTTCCGTTGTAATCTGCTGAAACTTCTGTAGCAGTAAGTGCTCTATCATAAATCTTTAAGTCATCAATACTTCCATTAAATACTTGATGAATACTGTCTTCAACTGTCAAATTCCCCCTACCAATTCTAAGTTTTCCATTATTACTAATGTCAGTTATATTTGAAATATTAAAACTAGAATCTTCAACTCCATCCACAAAAATTTTACTTAATCCATCCCTGTCAAGGACAACTGCTATATGATGATACTCATTTAAAGAGATAGGATTAGTTGAATAACTTAAGGAAACATTACCTTCATTATCTCTTGAATAAAAATAAATGTAATTTGAATTTCTTAAGCTTAATACATATCCGTATCCTGGAGATTCATCACTTCTTTTTTCAATAATAGTTTGATCATGAGCACTCCCATTAGTTTTAACTCTTGCCAAAAAAGTAAAATCAGTGTTTGATCCAAAATTAATTAAACTGTCATCATAAAGTTCTATATAATCTCTATTTCCATCAAAATCATACGCTCCACCAATTGACCCATTATGGTTCCAAGTAACACCATGTGTAAATCCATGATTATCATTTCCACTTGTGTCATAAGTTATATTTTCAAACTTATATTCACATGTTGCATATTTATTTGTACTCAGATAAATTAACATTGTGCTAAACAATTCCCATGAATTGCTATCTGGAGAAAGATATGTAATGTTTAAATCAACATCTGTTACATTGACAAAATAAGTAACATAGCTTCCAGTATAATTTCCTGAATCAGGATAAACGACTGTAATATTTTTGTAGCCTTTTGACCACATTTGCTTAAAATTCAAAATATTTGGACTCTGATTAATAAAAAGTCCATCCAAATATAAGTACAAATCTGATTCACCAGCAAGCCTTGATGCATTTATTAAAAATGAATTTTCAATGGGTAATGTATAATTGTCAGAGCTATAATTTAAAGTCAAATTAATTGATGAATTAGCAATTATGACTTCATACATAAACCAATCTGTAACATTATAGTTACCTGTAGAGTCATTAGCATGCATCCTCCAAGTATGATTTCCTACTGCTATTCCACCGTAATCATAGTAATATCTATTACCAACGTTTCCTGTAATTGAATAGTTCGCAAAACTATCTGTAAAATTATGTTCAATCCAAACCTTATCTATGTAATAATCATTCCATGTAACATTAAATTGATGTGTTAGTTGATATGGTGATGAAGTATTTGGATAGGAAATATTATTTTCCCATGCAGGATTAAATATGTCTGTATAAATAGTTGTAAAACTAAATTCTGGAGATTGATTGTTAACTTTAGTAATATCATAAGCTAAAACATAATAATAATATGTAGTATTAACTGCCAAATCTTCCATTATAAATGTATGATTACCATCATAAGTTGTATCATTCACACTAGTATTGTAAGGATTATCTGAAAATTTCTTTATCCACCAATCGCTTACTGATGAATCACTAATCAAATCATACCCTGAACCCGCTACATATATGTTATTGTCAGAATCAATTGCAACAGCTTCAGCAGTGTCATCACCTGTTGTTTTTCCAAAATTCTTATTCCAATAAGTTAAATCCTCAGTTCCTGTTGAGTCAAACTTTTTTATCCACCAGTCATCCTCCTCAGCACCTGTCAAATTTTCAATTGTTCCAACAACAAATAAATTATCATTGGAATCAAGTGCTAATGATAAAGCATATTCATTGTTCCATGCAAAATCAAAACTTTTGTTCCAAGAAGTATCTTCAGTACCACTCTCAGAGAATTTTTTGACCCACCAATCAATGTTGGAATCAGCTCCAGCTACCCTAATACCTGTTCCTGCAACATACACATTGTTATTGCTATCAGTATCTACCCATCTTGCAATATCTTGATAGTTTTGTCTATTAAATGTTTTATTCCAATCACTAATGTTTTCAGTACCATTTTGCAAAAATTTCTTGATCCACCAATCAAAATTACTTGTTCCTGAAACTAATTCTTGACCATACCCAACAACATATAAATTGTCACTAGTGTCTACTGCTGCTGAATATGCAATATTATCATTATTTGTACCATTATATGTTTTGTTCCAATACTGTGTTTGTTCTCCCCCAGAAGAATTAAATTTTTTAATCCACCAATCTAGATTTGTTGTAGCTGTAACATCTTGTGCATATCCAACCACATACAAATCGTTGTTTGAATCAATTGTTGCATACATTGCTACATCTTCTTGTCCTTGTGCATCATATGTTTTATTCCACGCTGTTATATTCTCCACACCATTAGAATCAAATTTCTTAATCCACCAATCTTCAGCACTTCCCGTATATTTTAAATCCTCTCCATAACCAACTACATACACATTGTCGTCACCATCAATCGTTACAGAATAAGCATACATACTTTCTGAACTTGCCCAATAAGTCTTATTCCATGCTAAATCTTCATTCCCAAAATAATCAAACTTCTTTATCCAAGCCCCATATCCTAATGTTGAATCTTGAACATAACCTACAACATAAACGTTATCTTCACTATCTATTGCAATTGAATATACACTGTCGATTCCTGTATCATAATCAAATGATTTGTTCCAATTATCATATTCTAAATCAATTGACACCGTCCCAAAAAATATGGTAGCATTTACATCCTCACTTGCATTAAATGTAATATTATATGTAGTAGCATTAACTGATGTATTTACTACATTAAAAATATCTAAAGACGCTACAAAAGTAGATAATACTAATACCAGAAAAACTATGATGAAATTATTAATCTTTCTTCTTTTTAGCATCTTTTACCTCAAATAACAATTTGTAAACTGCTTTATCAACAAAATTTTTAACAGATGGAAATTCAATCCTATTTTTACCTCTAGAAATAAACTGTTCAATTTCCTCTTTAAGCTCTTTGTCTAGCTTGACTGGAACATTAGCCATAATAGTTACTAAAAGTTACTATTTAACTACTATAAATACTTTTCTAAGAACACTTGTAAACTAAAAGTTACTTTTAGTTACTTTTCTGCTTATTTATGTGCATTTTAATAAATACGTATGAAACCAATATAATTGCCATAATAATAAACAAATAAGCATTAGAATTAGCAAACTCAATAGTTGTTAAGATTTCTTTACTTGTAATATTCATAGTTTGATTGGGTTTAACATCTGTATCATTGTTTCTAACAATTCTTAAATCTAAATCTTTAGAAATTTTATTTTCCACTTTATTATTTATTTTCTGGCCCGTTATTGCAAAATAACTAAACCCAGGTGTACTAGACATGTAATAAAAATATTCCGAATCATTTTTTATTAACGTAGTATTTAGTTTTGTCCAGTTATTTAGATATCTAAATAAATTAACTTTATTTACATCAATTGAATTATTTTTAATCCAAGTTTTGTTTACTATAAAGTCTATCTGTGCATTACTAATATTTTTAGCAAGTGTCTCAATTGACATATATTGATATGTACCTTGCAACTTTTTTGGTGGATCTTTGATAAGTTCAACCTTTAGAAGAACTTGATTATCTTGATTAGTATTTATGTTTAAAATAATTTTTTTCAATGCTAATTCTATATTATCAATTTTCATATAGTTTGATCCAATGGATAATTTTGAAAATATTTTTTGAGCAGTTGGATTAGTCTGAGTTATTGTAATATTTGACCCTGTACCTGATGACTTTGAACCACCTGATGAACTTGATGACGTGCTTGATGCAGGTTGTGACGGTTGACTCAAAGTTTGATATGATATTAATGTAATGTTACAGTTTTTTAATTTATCACACACTGTTAAATTATAATAGTATGTTGTGCCAGGATTTAAACTGTTTAGAATTATTTTTTTTGATAAATTAAAAAGAGTATAATTTTGAGATTTAATTGTTGCATTACTTGGTTCATCTGTTTCATATTGCAATGTAATTGTTGACAAAGATGAAGTAATAGACATATTACTTAAAACTGGCATTTGTGTGTCATCAACTGTAATATTATACATGTATAATACTGAATTATTTGAATTGTCAGTACAGTTTATTGACAAATTAAATTGCTCATTTAAAAAATGACTAAAATTTGTTGAAAAATTTCGAAGTCCTGTTACATTTATGGATTCATTAATAAAATAAAAACATGTAGAATTTTCACTAGTTATAAAATCCAAATCAATCATAAAACTCTTATTAATAAAAGAATTATTTTCAGGTATTGTTAAATTTACAGAGGGAGCAATAAGATCTGGTTCATCTGTTGTAAAATTATACTCAATAGAATTAAAATAATTATTAACATGATCAAATATTTTTACATAGTAATAATATGTTTGATTTAAATTTAAATTTGATAAATAAATTAAATGATTTGTTGAAAAGCTTTCATTTGAAACATTTGACAAATAATTACTTGATTCATTTCCAAAAAATAATGTATAATTTACATCCTCATTAGTTGACAAATTAATTTGAAATTTATTCATTAATATTTTAGTATGAGTTATATTGATTACATTAGGATTATTGTGGTCAATGTTAAATACATATGAATAAATGTTTGAGTTATATCTATAATCAAATAGTGTTAAAGATAAATTGTGTATTCCATCTGTAAGGTTTAATATATTATAAAAAAAAATTTTATCAGATCCATTCATAATATTACTTTCAGAATCCATCATTAATGTTGCATTAATTAAACTCTCAGATGTTGAAAAGTTAATAAAAGTATAATTTTGAGTAATATTTCCAATCAAGGTGCCATTAATTAATGTTATTCTTGGTGATTCATCAATATAATCTAGAGCCCTAGTTAAATTTACTCTTTTAAATGTCAAAAAATTTCTAGAATCTGTAATATTATCACCAGTTGATTTTAAAATTTGTTTAATTTGTAATGGACTTAGTATGGAACCATTCTCATTTTCTTTAAAATTCTTAATTAAAATTGAAGCTCCTGCAATTACAGGTGCCGCCATACTGGTTCCAGATTTTAATGAATACCCTCCTCCAAGAATTGCTGAATTAATACTTGACCCTGGTGCTAACAAATCAAGAATAGATGCTGTATTTGCGTATCCAGTTGCAATTTCATCAGACTTTGTAATTGATGAAACTGATGTTACATTTTCTAAACATGCTGGAAATGCAATTTTATCTGAATAACCATCATTACCTGATGCTGCAACAACTATAATCCCATTATCATTTGCTTGATCAATTAAATCGGAAAATAATCCAAAAAGTACACTATATTCATCACAGTTTGTTGAATATCCATTCAATCCTAAGCTCATAGTTATAGTACTAATATTAAACCTATCCTTATTCTCAATACAAAATTCAACAGCTGCAAGGACATCTGTAAAATTTCCAGTTCCTTGTGCATTCATTGCTTTTACAGATACAATTTTGGATCCTGGTGCAATTCCTCTAAATGTTTCATCAATTGATGCAACAATTCCTGATACATGAGTACCATGACCAGCATCATCAAATGGATCTTCTTTGTCATATGTTGCGGTTATACCAGTAAAATCCCAACCCCCAATTATTTTTTCACATGATGACCAGTTTAAAGTTGTATTAACAGACCCATTTATAATTTGATCAATCTTAAAACCCCAGTCAACTGTATTAAGGTCAGTATCTAATTTTACAAAAATTGTATCTCCTAATACAGTTGGTGTCCAAATATCTAAATGCTCACCAGTATAATATGCAACAGTATTATTATTGTTATTTGGATCTAAAATTTTAATTGAATCCCATTCATCCTCCATGCTAATATTTACAAAATGAATTGCAATGTTAGAAAATCCTGCCTTATTTATCTTAAAGATTTTTTCTTCATTGTCTAAGTATGGGTGATCTGATTCAACAGAATTATTAATTATATTACCATAATATGAATTGTTAATTATATTACATGATCCAAATGCTTCATGAGTGTGATCAATTCCAGAATCAATTACACATACTGAATGACCAGTTCCATTAATGCTTAAGTTTGGTAATGACCAAAAATCATTAGATCCAATCATTGAATTTACATCATCAAGCATGAGTTTTAATGTAATGTCTTCCTCAACCCATTCTACGTTTGGATGATTTTTTATTCTCCCATATAATTCCGTTGATACAGTTGCATGAACAATATTTGTTAAATTATACACACGTTTTAGTTTAATATCTTTATTCTGTAAAATTTGTGTTAAAACTTTTTGCCTAGATTGTCCTACATTATATTTTTGTAATATTAATTTTTCAGTTGAATTCAAATTATCCCAAACTTGTTTTTTTAATATTCCTAAATCTTTGAACTTAATTATCACATCAACTTTTTGTTGTTCGTCAATTGTTGCAAAAACTATAGAACTAACTACTAATAAGATTACTATATACAAAACTAATTGTCTACCCATTTCCCCCTAATCATAACTTTGAGAAATTGATGTATAAATAGTTTATCTTTTAGTGCATTAAAAACAATAAAAAGTAAATTATATATATTTACAAAAATAATAATTAAAATTGTGAAAAAAAAATCAAACACAAGTATGTACTTTGTTGTGGGTATTTTAATAATACTAATCACATCATATCTCTATCTTCAAAATAATAACAAAAACAATAAAACGTTTATGGAAAATTCCATCCAACTTCATGAATCGTCTATAGATTATTCTCTTCAATCTATAAATTCTTGTGGCAATGATATTCTAAAAGATGCATTTTTTAAGCATGGTTTTGATGGTGAAAAACTAAAAAATTATTTTATGGAAAACTTCTTATCATGCATAAACACAATTTCAATTCCAGGTCTAAAACTTGATATTGAAAAAGATCAATTTCAAGTTGAAGTATTATATGATCAAAAAATTATAAGTTTAGATGTTACTCTCCCAATTAATATAAAAACAAATGGTCAAACTAAACAAATTAATTCTTTTTTATTTGAATTGTCTAGAATTAATTATGAAAACCTTGATATTGAAAATGGAATCTTACAAAAAGATACAATGATTTTTTCTTCAGATAGCAAAGCAGTATTATACTTAGGTGAAGGAACTGAATTAGATTATGAAACAAAAAGTATTATGATTGAAACTTTGCCTAATCAAGATGCAGATTTATTAGAAGGAAAATTTACATATAAAATACATTCTAACAAACTAGAAGAAACTAAATTAAGTAGTCCAGCAATCATTGAAATTCCAATTCCAGACGACACAGAGGATCCAAGAAAATTACGAATAACTCAATTTGATGAATCATTAAATGAGTGGACAGTTATCCCTACATTAATTGTGCATAAAGTCCATGAAAACACTGAATATCTAAAAGCTATAGTATCTAAGTTTGGAACTTATGGAGTCACTGCTTGGACTAAGACTGCTCCAAAATATGATGGAAATGAAGATAGAAATAGTCAAAAAAGAATTTATTTTCCCTACAACCAAAATAACGAAAAATTAGATAAAATTAAACTTGTAAATTATAGAGAATCTTATGACCCACCTTCTTACACTTCTCCACAATATGAAACTCCATCACCAAAAGGAGATACACCAGACTTGTTTGGTCTAGATAATAACATTTATTATGAAAAAATTGAAGATAACCCTGATACAACATTGACAGGTGAACTTACTTATGGAGAACCTCGTGTCTATGAAATTAAATCAAAAAAAAATGTTCCAAAAATATTTCTTGAAGAAACAAATAACCCTAACCTAGAAATTGCTACATTTTCAATGTTTGATAGAATAAAACGTACATTTGTCCTACTTAATGGTGAGGGAGAATTTATAGTAACTGTTCAACCTCCTTCAAAAGGACCTGAAACTATTCATTCACCATATGCTAAAATTAGTGAAGGTGTCAGCCATTGTTTTGATGGAGTAGATTATACCATAGATAATAGTGCATATGTACATGTTGGAACAGATTTTATTGGTGATGGTAAAATAAAAGCTGCATGTGATGGTAAAGTGGTTGATATTTGGACATATAATTGGAAAAAAGGGGAATTAGAATGGGTTTCACTTAACCCAAGTTGTGTTGAAAAACTAAAAGAAGAAAACTCTCCTTATTTAGAATATATTAGAGGTAATCGTTACAAAAAAGCACAACCTGCAGAACCTTATATTTATGATGTACGAGGAGCTGTTAATGAAAAAAATAGAATTTATGATCATGCTGTTGTAATAGAATGCAATAATAAATTTAATGGACATACTATACAAACCATATATGCACATATGGCCATGGATGCCAATTTTTTAACTGTAAGAGAAGATACCAACCCCAATACCCCTGGAATAGACACAGAAATACCAATAGATGAAAATGGAGATAGGAAAAAAATTTGCCCAGGTCAAGATATTTCTGTTGGTACTTATTTTGGTGATGTAGGAGACCACCTTCATTTTGAAATAAGATTTGGTACTCCTGGAGAAAATGGTCTTGTTGAAAAAATAATGGTACTTAATCCAATTGTTTTAGATAAAGAATATGGTGGAGAAGAACAAAAAGGTATATTGTCAGATGAACTTCGAAAAGTATTAGATGCTGGAAGTTATACTCAAGATACGTGTGATAAAGATGTCTATTTTATTGCAGGTATTCAAGATCAACAATTCTGGGGAACAGCTTAAACTTTTTTAGATTTCAACGCAGCTTTTACAAGTCCATCATACATTGGATTTGGTTCTAGTGGTCTAGAAGTATATTCTGGATGAAACTGTACACCTGTATAAAAATTCATACCAGGAATCTCCATTATCTGCATAATTTCAAACTTGGGATGTTTACCTGAAAAAACCATTCCATGTTTTTCTAAAAGTGGAATATATTTAGGATTAACTTCATACCTATGTCTAAATCTTTCTCTAATCAAAGTTTTTTGTCCATACAATTCATAAGCAAGTGTGTTTGGTTTAACCTGAACATCTTTTCCACCAAGTCTCATATTCCCACCAAGCCCTTCAATTTTTTTTTGTTCTGGCAAAATATCTATAACCGGATTTTGTGTATCTGGATCAATTTCCGTTGAATTAGCATTTTTTAAACCACATACATGTCTTGCAAATTCAATTACTGCCATTTGCATTCCATAACAAACTCCTAAATAAGGAATATCATTAATTCTTGCAAATTCCAAACATTTAATTTTTCCTTCTGTACCTCGTTTTCCAAATCCAGGTGCTACTAATATCCCATCAACGTCTTTAAGTGCATCCTCAACTGCAATTTTTCCTTCTTCAATATCAGTTGTTTCTATCCATTTTATTTCAACACGTGTATCATTTGCAGCACCAGCGTGTTCAAAAGCTTTAATGATACTTGCATACGAATCTCTTAATGACGTGTATTTACCAGTCATTCCAATAGTAATTTTATGTTTTGGAGATCTAATTTTTTTAGTAAATTCACTCCACTCAACTAATTTTTGTTTCTCGTCATCCAAACTAACGTTTGAAGTTAGTTTAAGAACATCCATTACGTTTTTATCAAGACCTACTTCTTTTAACATTTCAGGAATTAAATATATACTTTTAACGTCGTGCAAACTTACAACATTCTCAATTTTAACATTTGAATATACACTAATTTTTTCTCTAACTTTTAGTGTTGCTGGATTACTACATCTTACACCAATAATATCAGGTTGAATTCCCATTGATAATAATGATTTTATTCCTAATTGAGCTGCTTTTGATTTTTGTTCACCCAAAAACTTTGGTTCAATTACATATGTTAATGAAATAAAAGAAACATTTTCTTTTCCTTCTTCGTACATTAATTGTCTAGTAGCCTCAATACAAAACATATTTTCCAAGTCCCCTACAGTCCCACCAACTTCAAACAAGACAACATCAGCTTTTGTCTTCATAGCTAACTGTCTTAAAAATAATTTAATTTCACCAGTAACGTGAGGAATAACTTGAACGTCCCTCCCTAAATAATCTCCTTTACGTTCTTTGTTTAATATTGACTGAAACAGTTTTCCATTAGTCAAATAATTGTCTTTTGTAATATTATTATTCAAAAATCGTTCATATGTTCCTAAATCCATGTCTGACTCAGTACCATCATCCAAAACAAAAACTTCACCATGTCTAAATGGATTAAGTGTTCCAGCATCTTGATTTAAATATCCATCAAACTTTACTGGTGCAACTTTAAGTCCTTTATATTGTAATAATTTACATAATGAACTACCAAGAATTCCTTTACCTAATCCAGAAATAACTGTACCATAAACAATAATATATTTTGTCTGGCCTTTAACATATCCTTTAGGAATTGGCGTGTAATATTCATGATCTACTGTTTTTTTTGATACTTCTTTTAATATGTCTGACAAGAGAGATCCACCTCAAAATGTTTATTATAGAATAATACAAATGTGTGCATTATTTAGTAAAGTAAAATTTAGTATATAAAAGTTTAGATTGTCTGATTGTTGTATTATGCAATATGTTTTTTATTAGAATAATAATTTAAAAATAATTCTTTCATCATTGTAGTAAAAATTTTATCCTTAATCAATAAAGTAGTATTAGATTTGATTAATACAATCATTGTTTCATTTTCATCAACTATATCAATTCCCACTCCAGTATTTTTTATCTCTTTGATATTTTTTGTTACTGTTAACCATTGTTTCAAATTGTCTTTTGTATCATTATCATTTCTAGATAATACTTTTACATCTACATTATTAGATATTGCTTTTTTAATCCCTTTGACAAATATTGGGTGAAAGTCTGACGAATATTTTATCATATAATTACTCTTTTTTGCTTGAATTCTATGTTTCTGCAATTTGTAAAAGTTTCTTTTACCTTTTGCAATGAACACATTATCTTTTGCAGTTGAGTCATATACTTGATTTAACTTTTCAATATCTTTAGAAAGGCTATTTAATTGATTTAGCTGCTTGTTCAATATTCCTCTAAGATGTGCAGGACTACCTGCTTCAAACATCTTAGTTTTCTCTGGAATTACTTTTACTAAACCTTTTCTTTCAAGAGAATCAAGCACTGTATATATTTTACCATAGGGTACAGTTGACTCAGCACTTACGATTGACGAAGATGACTTTCCAATTCTAACTAAGGCATTATAGACTAGAGATTCATATTTAGAGAGTCCAATTTGTGTTAAATCAGTTTCCATACAATATAGAATACTTATCTAATATTTAAACTTTATTTATACAACAACTCTAGAGGTTGCAACAATATAAATACCCTATACTACTTACCAGTGATATAATTAATGAGGTGTTATAAATGAATGAAGATAATAAAAAAGCGAATGAAGATAATAAAAAAGCAATACAGAAAATTCTTGAAATCCAATCCAATGTAAATGATAGACAAGCAATAATTAGTATTTTAGGTGGCCACTCAAGTAAATTAGGTTATCATGATTTTGGAATGCCTAGTTTAAGTTCTCAAAATTTGGGTCCTGATATGACACCAATTGCTGATTTATATTCATGTACAACTATGGTTGAATTTAATGAAGCATTAAATTATTACATGAGTCTTAGTTATCCTAAATCTGAAAAACTAACTAATTCACTTCAAGAAATAAGCACTACATTTTTAGAATATGTTGTAAACACAACAACATGGGGCCAAGTGCAATTTGAAATCAGACCTTCAGAAGGTCCTGAGAATGTTGATAGAGCAATTAAGAACCTAAAAGAAAAATATTTGCCAGGAACTGATTTTATAGTCTTTCCTGAATCAATGAGTGTATCTTTTGTACAATATGCAGAAGATAATGAAAAAGTTCTTGATGATGGAACTAAATTGTTAATAGAAAATAGAGCTAAATTTGCACAAGCTGCAAAGGATTTAGGAACTCACATTATTTATGGTGAAATGTTAGTTGATATAGACCCAAAAACAAATACACCAGGACCAACTGGATACAACAAATCAGTCATGGTTGACGAAACAGGAAACGTATTTGAGTACACAAAAATGCACTTATGGGGTAATGAAGGTGCTGTAGCAGGAGATAAAATGGCTTTGTGGAAAACAAAACGTCATAGTAAAGATTTCAATATCAGACCTTTAGTCTGCTCAGACATGGAACACTGGAAAGATTATCTAACTGATGACGCTGATGCTTATGTAGTCATCGCAAATTTTGATCAAAGTGCTCTTGAAAAATCTACAAAAGACATTCAAGAATTTAGAGAAGAAGCTGCAGTGAGAGGACAACAATTAATCATTGTTGACAATGGTGGTGTTCCTTATCAAGTTCCAATTGGAGAAAAAGATGGAGAAACAATTTGGTCTCCCCCTTATGGTGCTAATATGTCAAGTATACACGCACCAAATGAATTAGGACCACTATCATTAGGTAAGGGACCACTATACACAACTACTGCAATTGGACATGATGGAACAATTATTGAAATAAAACAAGAAGCACTTGTTTAATTTTTTTCTTTTTTCTTAAAACACAAATATTTAAAAGAATCCATAGATTAGTTACACTAATCATGTTCAAACAAAGATTTCAAACAAATTCAGTAATTATGCCTTTAATTGGTATTAATGTAGTCTTCTTTATTTTACAAATGATATTACCAGAATTTACAACTTTCTTTATCCTTGACCCAAAAACAATATTGTATAAACCGTTCACATTAATCACGTCAATGTTTTTACATGGATCAATGAATCATATTTTTTTTAACATGTATGGATTAATGATTTTTGGTCAATTATTAGAAAACAGGATTGGTTGGAAACAATTTTTATTCATCTATATGTTAGCTGGAATCCTAGCAGCAATAGGTCACAGTGTTTTTGAATTAAGTGGTGCTTCAAGTTTAATTTGTAATATGGTTGGAGGGCGTGGTTGCAACATTATCCACTCTGCTCTAGGTGCAAGTGGCGCCATAATGGGAATGCTTGGAACCTTAATCATATTAATGCCTGAATTAAGACTATTATTTTTCTTTTTTATTCCAATGAGCCTACGTACAGCCGGTATCATTTGGATTGTCATGGATTTATTTGGATTACTTAATAGTTCAAATGGTATAGGTAACGTTGCACACTTAGTTGGTATATTTTGTGGATTAATATTTGGATTATATCTAAAAAAATCTAAAAAAAAATATTATAGAAAATTTCATCATAAAGGTCATATCACAATTGAAGAAGCTGAAGATTATTCTAGATATGGAAGAATTTAATTATTTAATTTATTGTTAGTTCCAAAACTTTTGTAAATTCTAAAAAATTTATCTAACAATTCTAGTCTCAAACAATGGATCTATATATTCAAATGAATCAGCACACTTATCTGGACTCCAACTAAAATCACCTACACATGTTGCTAAATCTCCTGAACACTCACAGACACCTGCGTCTTTACATAAAGCAGCACATTCATGTTGTTGAGTAGATAATGGCTGATCTGCTCCACGAATATTACAACAACCTACAGTACATTCTTCCATTTCATTACAAAATTCTAATTCAGTTATATAAGTCCAATCTTCATGATATGACCCACATCCAGATTCAGTTTTAGGAAGAATAAAATCTTGACATTGTCCTTCAGCATCAGCACAACATACTGATTTATGTTCAGAATCATCAGATGGTTCCATTGGATCTGGCAATGGATCTGGCTGGGCTCCACATATTGTACTTCTTTTATCCTGACAATAACCTTCATCACTATGAATACCTCCCACACAGAGCTCTGGTTCAGAAAATATACCAGTTGGATGATAATAAGGAACACAAGCTCCATTATGATCAATATGCCAAATCATTGATACCCATCTACTACATTTTAATGGCTCCCATGCACAACAATCACAATTACTTGTTCCAGAAGGATCCCCAAGACAACGACAAGAATTAGTTGTTGCTTTTTCACAGGTTGCAACACAATGCTCTTCTGTTGTATCAACTTGAGGTTTATTAAATCCCCAAAAACTTCCCATACAAGATGGGCCTGCACAATTTTGTCCTGCTGATCCAGGTTCACATCGAACAGGTCTAAAACTAATAACATCATTTGTTCTTCCAAATCCTTCTTCCAATATAGGCGATTCTGGATATCTCTCAGGAGCAGCTACTTTTGATCCAATATCAAAATCCATCTGATCACCAACTTTTAATATTATTACATCCCCAACATCATCCATTTGTGTTGGCATTGAAACCATTAATTGAGAATTCCCACATGTAGGTAAAATACTTGTCCAACTTGGACCATAGTCTGTATTATCAGGTTGATTGTGATATACTAATTCTTCAACAACAGGACATCCCAAAACCTTTCCTGCACCTCCCCATTTTTCATATTCCTCTTTATCCGCCCATCCTACAATTAGTTTATCTCCCCTACTATACCACTGATACCATTGTGGATCACTAAATGGAAACTCTCCAGTATATTGATCATCTTCATCTGGATCAAACCATGCACCCGCTGTTTGAAAATTCGAACATTCAAAGGTTAACAATCCTTTTGTTGCAAAATGTGAATTAGGAAAATACTTTACAGTCCCAGCGTCCGCTGCCCTGTTCTCTCGAATAAATCTATATTTGAAATACTGTCTTTCATAATTCTCAGATATTTTCCAATCATATGATAAATCAGTTACTTCAATCACATCATATTTATAATTTGGTGGATCTGATTCAAGTCTTGTACTTCTACTTATTTTCTCCCCAGATTTATTTAACATATTATATATTACAATATTGTCCAAGGTATACATATCAGCAAGAATTATTCTATTCAAAAAGGTATAAAGTCTATTAAAATTATAATCAATCTCAACAAAATATTCGTCCACTATGAAACGTTTATCGTTTCTTGTAACTTCAAGCGTATAATTAACTAAGACAGTTACATCATCTTCATTTATTTTTACACCAACTTGTGGTTCTTCGTCTAACATAACTATCTCAAACCCACGATCTTCAAATTCTGTAAAATCAAGTTCTGTTGATAATTGAGATTTTATCCATAAATTAAGTTGATTACTTATTGAATGTTCTTTTGTAAAATCAGTTAATTCAAACAAAGGATCTTGAGCACCATAAACATAATCAATTCCAGAAGCGGGTCCATGATGAGGATATGCAAAAGGTTGTTGTAAAGGTTCTTTACTAGAAACTGTCCATTCATCACTTGGTGAACCTCTTGAATCATTTATTCCAACATTAATTCTTTTAAAAAAATAACTTGAACTTGAAAGGTATGCTGGTCTATATTCTTCAACTGGTTGATATTTAAAAATTCCTTTTTGAAGACACATCCTGTGATCTGATGTATATGTTGGATCTTCTTCCTGACAATCTGGAAAAGTATCTTCATAAATCTTACCACCTTGTCTACCTAATAAAAAAATGCCATCAACTAATAATCTTCTTGTTACATCTTCAACATAAATTTGCACAGGAGAATTTTCTTTTAAGTTAACATCCTCAGTTGCACTAAATACTGCAACCTCATTTTTATTTTTCATATAAAAAAAAACACTAATTCCAATAATTAATACAATAATTATAATAACAAAAATTGTTACCTGTGCTCTTTTTTTCATTACAAAATATTGATACATAAAAGAAGTTTATTAAACTTTCTTTAGAACACTATAGAGAAAAGTTAATATATCTTAATTCATAAGACTACAATTAAACTAGAAAATATTAAAAAATGTTTAACAAAAAAAGAGGTCAAGTTGAGCTACAGTTTAATTGGATTTTCATATTCATTGTTGGTGTAATTATATTAGGAATAGGTATAAATATAATACCAAAGTTACAAACAACCTCTGAACAGAGTGTATCTATAGATTTACAAGCACACCTTGATGGAATGATAAGTAGTATTCAATATGACCTTGATGCACAAAATTCTTTTAATTTATATGGTCAAGAAATTTATTTCAACTGTAACAGCTATGAACTAAAAAATAGCGAAGTTATGAGTGCAAGTATCGAAAACTCAATTATATTTTCTCCAAATGTTATACAAGATGATTTATTAGGATTTTCAAAACTAATTGAACAACCAAATAAATTTGCATATGCATCATTTCTAACTAGTCCTGAGATAAAATATGTATTAGTAAAATCAAGTGAATCTGAAATACTGTTAAATGAACTACCAAACAATATTGATAAATCTCTATCAACTAATATTAATAACATAAAAAAATCAGGATATTATAAATTAAAAATTGTTACGTTTAAAAACATTCCCAGTGCACAAGATTTATCTGCAGACATTGGAGATGAAAATATAACTTTAATTAAGATTGATGTACTAAATGATAAAGATAAATTCCCAAATAGTTTTGGTGTTGTATCATTCTATAAAAAAAATAACAATAATTTTGAGCTAACCAAAGAATCATATTTTTTTGACAAAGCAACTTTAGTTGGAGCAATATATTCTGAAAATCAAGAAATGCATATGTGTAATTTACAAAAATCAATTAAAAAACTTTATCTAATATTAAAAATAAAATTGGATCGTGCAACTAATTTTTCAACAACTCCAGAACTTAAACATTGTCCATATGATGAATCAATTCAAAAAATAAATCAATTAATTGACGATACAAAAGAACCAAATGATACCAAACAATATTTCGAAAATATTTATTTACAAAGTGAAGGAATCGAATTAGAAAACGTTATGTTAAAAAGATTAAGTTGTCCATTGTTGTATTAAAAAAATAAATGAAAAATAAAAAATCCCAAATACTCATCAACTGTTCAGTCGGTTGACACCTGGGTGCGACATTAACCACAAAATGTGTTTAAGTCACACAAAACAATATGAAAGCTCAAAATTCAAAGAATTTTGGCTCCCAAAAACTTAATAGTTTTTGTGGAATGAAAAACTATTTTCAAAGTTTTAAAAAAAACAAATGAAAAACAACAAAGCCCAAATACAAATAATGCAAACAGTCGTTGTACTTTTACTAGTCTTTGTTGTATTATTCATTGGATTCATTTTTGCAATGACTCAAGAAAAAAGAGCAACTCAAAGACAACTACAACAATTATTAGTGTTAACTGAACAAAAAAAGTCCCAATCAATCAATTACTTAACTGAATTTAATTGTATTATTGATAATGTTATAATTAAAGATTGTTTTGATAAACTCTCAATTGAATCTTTTAAAGTTCGTGTCAAAGAAGATAATTTGTATTATGGATCAGTTCTTGGAACTATAAAAATTGAGATTGAAGAAAATATTGATGGTGAATTGTCTAGAAATATAATATTTGAAAATAAAAAAGAAGTATTTGAAACAATAAAACAATATCAATTACCAATTAGTCTTTATGACCCAATAAAAAACATAAAAAATAATGGAGTGTTATATCTTGAAATCTATAACTAGAATACAAAAATCAAAGATTCCTAAAAAATCAAAGATTTTTGGGATCCAAAAATTGTATAACAATTTTTTAGCTTTTGAACCTCGAAAATTAACATTTTCAAGGAAAGCACAAGCTGAAATTGTAGGTTTTATAATTATAGTAATAATAGTTGTTGTTGGAATTATGTTTATGTTATTTATGAATAAAGATGATGGGATTGACAATAAATCAAATTTATTTGATAGTCAATTATCCCAATCATTACTTAACGTAATTTCAAGAACTCAAACATCATGCGAAACTCAACTTTCAAATATTATTGCAGATTGTTTTGAAGAAAAAAATATCTGTGACGTTGATTCATGCGAACTTGCCAAAGAAGAACTTGAAAAAGTAATGCAAGACACTTTAATTTTATGGGGTAAACCATTTCATTTGTTTGCAACACAGCGTGATTTGAATAAAATAGATTTAATAAATGGTGAATGTGATCACTTCACTGAAAAAAGTTCATCAGGTTACATATTCATATCAAGCGAAGAATATGATGTAGTTTTAAGCCTTGACATATGCAAAAATTAAATAATGAATTTTTTTTCTAATATAATAAATATGACTGAATTAATCACAATATTATCAACTGGAAAAGGCACATGGGCCGATGTTGCTAAATTAATTAATAATGATGAATGGTCAAAAATATTTATTATTACAAATGAATTTGGAAAGTCCACATTTAATCAAAAAGATAATATAGAATTTGTAATTATTAATCCTGATTGGGACATTGACAAAATAAGAAACAAAATAATTGAAGATTTAAAAGATAAAATTAAAGGGACACAGATAGCATTAAATTTTGTTTCTGGAAGTGGAAAGGAACATATGGCAACCCTTTCTGCTCTTCTTAAAATGGGTCTTGGAATTAGATTAATAACTTATTCAGAAGGTTCTATCAAAGAATTATAATTATTTTTTAGTTTTACAATAAAAGGCCTTATATATGAGTTTATTTTTACTTTAAAATACAAAAATGATTACATTACAAATAGTATTAGTCTTATTGGTTGTAATTCTTGCATTATACTTATTTTTTAAAGAAATATTCTCAACAGATGTCACTGCACTAATTATTATGGTACTTTTAATTGTATTAAAACTAGTTACACCTGAAGAAGGTATTTCAGGATTTAGCAATCATGCAGTTATAACAATTTTAGCGATGTTTATTCTTAGTGCAGGTATTGAGCAAACAGGTCTAATTCATAGATTAAGTCTAAAAGTTTTTGGAATTACAAAATCAAACCAATTTTTACAGCTGATTTTGATTATGTTACTAGTAGCAGTCTTTTCAGGTTTTTTAAATAATGCAGCAATTGTTGCAATATTACTTCCTTTTGTACTTAATCTATCAAAGATGTCAGGAACTATTGCAAGCAAATTGTTAATCCCGCTTTCATATGTATCTATGTCTGCTGGTATGTTAACACTTATAGGAACATCAACAAACCTTTTGGCAAATGATACCATCCATAGGCTTGGTTTAACTCAGTTTAAGATGTTCGATTTTTGGAAAATTGGATTTTATGTATTGTTAATTACATTTGTATATTTTATAATTATAGGATATTGGATTTTACCAATAAGAAAAAATAAAAAAAACTCATCAGCTCATGATGAACTAAAATATTCTTATGAGATAAAAATACCTGAAAAATCTCGTATGATAGGAAAAGAAATAAAAAATACAATTCTAAGGAAAAAATACAAAGTTAAAATTATTTTGCTTCGTAGAGAAACTTTGAAATGGACAGAAAACTTTTCAAACAGAGTATTAAAAGAAGGTGACTTAATAACAATTGAGTCATCAAAAAGTATTCTAAATAATCTTAGTATAGAACCAGGAATTATTGTTTTAACAAAGGAAGAAAATAATAATCATACCGAAACTTTACATATGATTATACCGCAAGCTTCAAAATATATTGGAATGAAAATAAAAAATTTCCATACTGAACTAAAAAATAATATGGTAGTTTTAGCAGTAAGGCAAAAGACTAAAAAAATTAGTGATAAAATTGAAAAGATAAAATTAAACCAAGGAGATTTACTTGTATTAAAAACAAGTACTAAATTTTCTGAAAAATTAAAACAAGATAAACATTTAATGCTATTTGAACATTCGAGAACCGCATATAGAACTAATAAGAGATTGCCGGCAATACTAATTATGATTGGTGTTATTGCTATTGCTGCCTTAAACATCTATCCAATCCTTGTAACTGCACTTGTAGGTATTGTTCTTATGTTTATGTTTGGTGTAATTACACCTAAAGAAGCATATGCATCTGTTAGATGGGATGTTATTTTCATGCTTGCAGGATTAATTCCTTTAGGAATAGCTCTTGAAAAATCAGGCGCATCCACCCTTATTGCATCATTGTTAAGCAAATATTTAGTAAACCTTGATGTAATTTATGTTTTAATTGGATTTTATATATTTACAACTGTTTTAACTGAAATTTTATCAAATAATGCATCAGTAATTTTACTTGTGCCTATAGCTATTGACCTTGCTACACAACTAGATATTAACCCTTATTCAATGATCTTAGTTATCATGTTTGCTGCATCCACTTCATTCTTAACTCCTGTTGGATATAAAACAAACACCATGATTTTTGGAACTGGATTATATAAATTCTCAGATTTCTTTAGAGTTGGAATATTACTTAACATAATACTTTCTGTCGCAACCCCTTTCTTAATAATGAATATATTTGGCATATGAATTATTATTTATTAAATAAAAAATATTAGAATTTGTTGCGTCATATCTTATTAAGATTCTTTAGGCAAGAATTTAGATATATAAACTCTAAATCCTGAACCTTTTGCAATCTGTTTAACATTTCCAAATATTTTTTGCATTCGTTTCTCAAATTCACTTCCACCTTTGTTATGTCTTGCAACTAATTGAAAAGTTCCATTTTTTGTAAGATAATTCACTGATTCACTTATTATTTTCATGCATAGTTCTTTACCTGCAGTTTGTGGAGGATTTACAAGAATTGAATCAAACTTACCTTCTACTTTTAAATATAAATTGCTGTCTTTTACAATCATAGCATTTAATTTATGTAATTTTACGTTCATTTTAGAAATTTTTACAGCACGTTTATTTACATCAAGCATAGTTACACTAATACTAGGATTACTTAATTTTAAAGAAATTCCAACTACTCCAATCCCACACCCAAAATCAAGAATTTTTGTATCCTCATCAATAATAGCATTTTCAATTAATAATTTTGAACCTTTGTCAACTTTGTCTTTTGAAAACACACCACTTGCAGAATATAACTCAATAACTGTAGTTTTAAGCCTAATATTAATCTTTTTTAGATTTAGCGGAGATTTTTGTTTCTCCGAATAATAATGTGTCATGTAAAGTAATGCAATTAAGATTATATATAAAATCTTTTAAATTCATATCATAAAAAACAATGTTATTTCTGAAAACCCAATAAACATTACTGAGTTAAAAATTAAATCAGACAATGCATAAGAAATGACTTCAAAATTTGAGTATTGTGTAACATATTTTCTGATAAACACCATATAAATGTTTGAAATAATTGTCACAATTATCCCTAAAAGAACAACATTGTCACTATTAATTACTTCAGTAAATAATGCTGCAACCATATAACTTGAAATCATGAAAAAATAAGCTATCTTAATCTTTTTATTGTATATCATTGAAACAAATCTTGTTAGGAAAGCTGTTATTAATCCATAAGTTAACCCATATTGCATGGTCATAAGAATAGATGCAAATGTACAAAGTTGAGGGTCCACAGGTGCATCAAAATATCTTTTAAATGATAATATAGCTGTGTTTGCAATAGAAAACAAGATCAAAAACACTATTGGAAAAATGTTTATAAAAAAAGATACAAGAATAAAAATTATACCTCCCAAAATTATTCTTTTATCAATTACAAAAGGAAGATATTTTTTTCTACCTTTACTTGGTTGTTTTCCTAATTTTTTATACATTCTCTGCTGGTTAAGCATAGGTTATTTAAAAATAATATTATAAAAATATCATCAATTTATACAAAAATTCAGAAAATCCAATAAATAACACGGTATTAAATATAACGTTGCTTGAACCATACATTAATGTTTCATAAAAAGATAACATTGTTATAAATTTTGAGATAAAGAAAATATATAAATTTACAATTAGAGTTGCAATAATTCCAATTACTAAAATATTGTTTACAGGAATCATACTTGCTGCAAAAGCTGCGATGGTGTAACCTCCCATCATAAAAAAATGATCTACTGTAACTCTTTTATTATATAGCATTGCAACTAGTTTTGTGATAAGCCCTGCTGCAATTCCCCATGGCAACCCATAAACTTTAGTAAATAATATTGCTGAGAATGTTGAAAATTCCAAGTCAACTGGTGCACTAACATACCTATCAATAGATAATACCATTGAATTTAGAAAACAAAATAAACTCAAAAATACAAAAGGCCATATATCTATAAACATAGATACTAACGCTAAAGCTAATCCCATAATAATATATTTTCTATCAATACTAAATTTCTTATATTTCATACTTCTTTTTAGCTTCATGCCTAGTCGAGAAACAAATTTGTATATATAAACTAGATGTTAATTTTTTAACAATTAATCTAAGAAACTGTTAATATTAAGAAATAATTGAGAAAATTTTCAGCAACTGATACTTGTTGACATGTCAAAAATATATTTTTGACTTTCTGAGTGCTAACGAAGATTGCTAACGTCCGTTGGAATTCCATTTCATGATATCCAACTTAGTAAAAAAGCCCCTGAGGAGATTTGAACTCCCGACCTATTGCTTACGAGGCAATCGCTCTAGCCGAACTGAGCTACAGAGGCAACTATAACAATTAAACATTGAAAATCAAAATCGAATAAAATTTATTTGATTTCTTTTAAGATCGTGTCCTTATCAGGAATCTTACTTTGACATTCAAAACACACTGCATGTTTCTTACCTTTAGCGTCTTTAATATAAGTTCCCACAATCTTATTAAGAAAAGTAGTATCTACTTTATTTTTACAAATTGAGCATTTTACCATAATAATCAATCATAGAAATAAATATTCAATTAATAAATCTATCCTCTGCCACGTTGTTTTTGGTACAAATATTCAACATCATCAATTGAATTAACATCATCAGCTGTTTTTTCGTCATTCCTTAATCTAATAAATCTTGGAAACCTTAATGCATACCCCGAACCATAATTAATTGATTTTTGAATCTCTTCATAACCAACTTCAATCACAATACTAGGTCGAATAACAACATTTTTTCCATCAGTTTTAATAATATTAGGTTTTAATAAATTAGTCAATTCTTTAAATGTTGTACCTTCACCATCTAATTCTTTTAATCCTGTACTAACCCTACCAATTTCCAGAAAATCTCCTTGATCCATACACGCCAAAATAAAACTTGATAAAGCCCCTGATCTTTTTCCTTCACCATATTCAGCACCTACAATCACAAGGTCAAGTGGTTCCATAATGGATTTTAGTTTAACACCATACCCAACTCTTGCCCCTGGTTTATATTTACTATCTAATTTTTTAACCATAACTCCTTCTTCACCAGATTTTAAAGATTCATCATAAAACTTTTGAGCAATAGTGTCATTATCTGTAATTATTTGTTTAGCTAAAACCATTTTAAACTTTTCAGAAATAATACTAGATTCCAATAAACGTCTTCGTTCTTTATATTCTGTACTAATCAAATTATTCCCTTCATGATATATTATATCAAACAAATTAACCTCAACAGGAAATTTTTTACTAATCTCAACTATATCATATTTTCTTCTAATTCTTTGAGAAATTTTCTGAAAAGGAACATATTTTTTTGTATCGGGATCATATCCAACAGCTTCCCCTTCCATTATTACTTCTTTAGCAGTAATATGATTCTTAACAAACTCAACAATATCAGGAAACTGTTCAGTTACATTCTCAAGTCTCCTAGTAAAAATCTTTATTTCATCATTATTTTTATGTATATTGACCCTAAATCCATCGTATTTATATTCAAATGCTGCTGGACGCCCAACAATATCAAATGCATCTGCAACATCTTTTGCTTTTTGATAAAGCATGACATTAATTGGTCTACCTACAACTAATTTTAAAGTCTCAAGTCCTTTTATCCCTTCAGTTCTCAATAATTTTGCAACCTTTGAAAAATCATTAGTTAGATCAAGAGCCATTTGAACTTTGTCAACATATAATTTATATTTTTGTCGTGAATCTTCATCTAAATTTATATCATTATTCTCTGAATTATAACTAAGTTTTAGCTCCTCAGAAAATATTGACCAAATTATTGCATCTCTAATTGAACCCTTTCCAACACCAACACGCATATTGTCAACTATTGTCCTAATAAGATATTTTGATTCGTTAGATTTTGCATTAATTAACATTTCAGAAACTATAGATAATTTTGTATCAACACTTCCCATTCCTGACTGAGTTGAAAGTTTTCTAAGATTGTTAAATACCTCTTGTAAATCCAATTCTTTTGGAAATAGTGAAGCTTGTTTTATTTTTGATAATAAATTTTTAGAAACATCTCCCAAATCACCTAACTTTTTCCATTCACCTTCAATTTCATTCTCACTGTTTCCCGTTGTCTTTGAAATTGCTTTAATTGCTAACCTTGACGAGATTCCAATTTTTTTATCCATGTAATCAGGAAATATCTTTCCTTGTACAAGTAATAAAAATTCATCTAATAATTCATCAGGTACTTTTTTTAAAAAAATTGAAATGAAATTAGTCTTTTCAAGTCTTTTAGATGTTGAATCAAGTTCTTCATATAATGTAACTAACTCTGCATATTTCATAATGATTAAATGTTAAAGAAGTTAATTTATATGTTTTATGACTCAAATTTGTTTTTTGAGTTTTTCAATTTCATTTAATATTTTATTTTGATTTTGCAATATCTCTTGATATCGACTTTCAACTAATAAAAAAACATTATCCACTTTATTTTGCTTTTTCCATTGTTCAAAATTATTAATTAAATTAAATAAATTTGAGAGTTTATTTTTCATTTGTTTAGTCTTTTTGAATGAACTTTGAAAATTAGTTCAAATTTTAATAATTATTTTTTAACATATTGTTTTAGATTAGTAGTAGAAATCTTAATCAATTTAGCAGAATTTAATGCATTTTTCCAACTTCCAAAATATTTTCTATAAGTAGACCCTGATGCCATCCATTTTTTTTTTGTTAAATCTTTAGTTTTTGGAACAGATCCCAAGTCTTTTGCTAGTAATTTAAGATCTTCAATTAAGTCTTTTTTTGAAAATTGCTTTTTATAATTAATATTTAGATTTGCATGTTTTAATGCGTTATTCCAAGATCCAAATCTAGTCATGTAAGTTGATGCGGAAGGATATTTTTTGTTTTTATTCATATCGACTATTTTTGGTGTTCTTTTCAAATTTTTTGAAAGTTTTTGTAGATAAAATAATAATTGTTCTTTTGTATATTTCTTTTTTTTTGTGCAAACTACTTTTTTTCTCATTTAAAAATAATTAATAGACTCTGATTTAAAATTTTTTCTTTTATATTTACAAGATAAAAAAAAATTAAACACTTTTGAAATTTGTAACCATTTTTAACAACTAGAACCCAACTGTTATTACTAAAAAAATAATACATAGAAAATAAATTTTCAAAATCTAAATAGAAATGTTTATATAACTTAATTACAAAAATTATGACATGGTAGAATTAGTTCCTGTTGAACGTAAAATTAGCATTAGAGAAGAAATAAATATTATAAAGAAAAGATTAGTTGAAGGTACAAAATCTATTAAAGGAAAAATAATAAAAGAAGATTCTAATTATATAGAAATTACGTTTGGCTCTTTACTAAAATCCAGATTAATCGGAGAATTTTGGGTCTCAAAAAACACATTACCAAAAAAAGCAAAAATCGAATTCAAGTCAGATTCTAGCAGGACCGAAATCAATATAATTGTAGTTCACACCCATAAATATGGTGTAATGTGGGGTTATACTGAAACATATCAAAAAGCCTTAGAAGAAACTGTTGAAAAAATAGCTGATTTGATTCAAAACCTCTAATTTATTATTATGTAATAATAATCCTAAACCTTCTTTTTTTTTAAAAAGATAAAAAATTAACTTATTAAATACTCTTTAATTATTAAAAAACTAAATGAATGAATTAAACAAAAATAGTTTTGATAGAGAAATAAACCACTTAATAGGCGTATGCAATGGTAAAGCTCCCAGTTTGTTTCATCTAAGATTGTTACTAACTAACCGATGTAATTTAAAATGCCCTTTTTGTGTTAGTCATAATAGAGAAATTGATTATTCAAAAGAAGTTTCTGATGAAAAGTATTTATTGTGTATAAAAGATGCAATAAATCTAGGTTTAAAACATCTAAAAATCATTGGTGGTGGTGAAGCATTATTAAGAAAAAATCTTTTATTAAAGATAATAAAAATTAAAAAAAAGAATCCTCAAGTTTTTTGTGATATACATACTAACGGAACATTATTTTCTGATGATTTAATCAAAAATTTTGTTGATTCAAAATGGGGGAAAATTGCTATAAGTATTGAAGGTCCAAATGCAAAAACTAATGATCCTTTGAGGGGAAAAGGTACATTTGACAAAATAATAACTACTTTAGAAAGATTCAATCATTGGAAAAAATTGTATAAAACAAATTGGCCAGAACTTAATTTTGGAACTGTTCTTACTTCAAAAAATTACAATAAAATTGACAAATTATTAGAATTAGCACATAAAAATGGTGTAACAAATTTGCATTTGCAGTCCTTATTCTTAGCAACAGATTTTTGCCAAAATTTAAAACTCTCTAACTTACAAATTGATAAGTTCCAAGAGAAATTACCTTATTTAATAAAAATGGCAAATGAATTAAAAATAAGAAATAATTTTGATAATTTTTCAGTCAAAAATATTAGATATTCTGAACGTACTCCTGGAAAGATTATTGAAGAAGATTTAAACAATGATAGGAATACAATTAAAAAAAAAATAAAAGTTGATCTTCTAAAATCATTCTGTTTGGATTTTTGGAATTATTTAATGATCTCTCCTGCAGGAGATATTCAGTTTTGTTTAAAGAAATTTGAATATGGATTTAACATAAAAAAAGATAGATTGCATAATGTTTGGCATGGAACAAAACTAAAAAATATCAGAAAAAAATTTTTAGAAGGTAATAGATTTAGGGAGTGTGATATATGTTGTCCAGGAAAAATTTTTGAAAACCTTGATCAAAAAAAAGCAATGTATAAAAAAATGCTTGGTACTTCAAAAAAATAACATTAAAAGGTATTAATACAAAATTTTATTAAATAATCATTATATTATTCTACCACATGGATTTAAATTATGAAAAATTAGGTTTCAAAGCAGGAATTGAAATACATCAAGAACTAAACACTAATAAATTATTTTGCAATTGTTCAAGCAAATTCAAAGAAGAAAATGAAATCTCTTTAACTAATAGAAGATTAAGAGCTGTAGCTGGAGAGACTGGTAAAATTGATAACGCTAGTGCATATGAACAAACAAGAAATCGTGTTTTTACATACCATGGATATGAAGATGAATCTTGCCTAGTTGATTTAGATGAAGAACCACCACACCCATTAGACAAAGAAGCATTTAACATTGCTTTAGGAGTCTCAAAATTATTTAAACTAAATGTGCCAGATACTATTTGTGTTATGAGAAAAACCGTCACAGATGGATCAGCTGTAGGCGGATTTCAAAGAACTATTTTATTTGGACTAGAAGGTAAAAATTCTTTTATTAAAACTAGTAAAGGTAATGTAAAAATTGAACAATTAAATTTAGAAGAAGACGCTTGTAAAATTATTAAAAAAGAAGAAAATAATGTTCATTATTCTCTATCAAGACTTGGTATTCCATTATTAGAACTTGGTACAGATGCGTCTATAAAAGATCCATCCCATTTCAAAGAAGTTGCGTTATTACTTGGAACTTATTTAAGAAGTTTTAATGTTAAACGTGGAATTGGCTCAATTAGGCAAGATGTAAATGTGTCTATTAAAGGTGGAGTTAGAATTGAAGTCAAAGGATGGCAAGACTTAAAAAATATCGAAGAATTAGTAAAAAATGAAGTTTTAAGACAATTTAATCTTCTTAAAATCAAAGATGAATTAACTAAAAGAGGTCTTAAAAAGTTTGATAAAATATCCAAAGATGTTACTGAATTATTTAAAAATTCAAAGTCTAAAATAATTAGTAATCTAATAAAAAATAATGCCACAGTATATGCATTAGTTTTGCCACATTTTTCAGGACTACTTAAGAAAGAAATTTGCACTGGGAAAACTTTTGGTAGAGAACTTTCCGAATATGCAAAAGCATATGGTACTAAAGGTATGATACACACTGATGAAGATTTGTCAAAATATAATTTATCCACTGAATTTGACAAATTAAAAAAAATTCTTAAAACAAAAAAAGAAGACTTAATTATAATTATGGCTGAAGACGAAGATATTACAAAAAAAGCCATAGATTCAGTGTATACTCGTGCATTATATTGTCTTAAAGGTATTCCAAAAGAAACTAGAATCCCAAATAATAAAGATGCAACTTCAAGCTATGCCAGACCTCTTCCTGGAGCAAATAGACTTTATCCTGAAACTGACATTCCTAATATAAACATTACAAAAAAAATGATTGATTCAGTGGTTCTTCCTGAATTAGTTCCTGATAAAATTAAAAGAATATCTAAAAAATACAATATTGATTCTAACTATGCAAAAGAAATTATAAATCAAAGTTTTGACGTTGAAAAAATTGTTAAAAAATTCAATAAATTGGATAAAAATTTTGTATTGAATACTTTAATTCAAAATCCAAAAGAAATCAAAAAAAGATATAATAAATCAATAAATGTTGAAAAATATTTTGAAGACTTATTTCAAAAAGTTATCAATAATAAAATAAGTAAAGATGCAGTTTTTGAAATCTTAGTAGAATATGCACAAAATAATAAAGTTGATTTTAGTAAATACCAATTAATGGATAAACAACAGCTTGAAAAAAAAATAATACAAATTATAAATGAAAATAAATCCGCACCAGTCAATGCAATAATCGGAATTGTAATGGGTAAATTAAGAGGCAAAGCACCTGGAAAGGATATTGTGGAATTAATTAAAAAAAATATTTCTACAAAATGACACAAAAACATTTTGCAAATTTTTGGGACCTTATACACAATGTTCAGTTTGCACAAGATCGTGCATTAATGGTTTTAAAATTAATTAAAAAATTCAATTATAATGCAAAGAATGTTTTAGAACTTGGTGTTGGAACTGGGAATGTATTAAAACATTTTAAAGACACATTCAAGGTTTATGGACTAGACATTGAACAAGAATATATTGACATATGTAAAACTAAAATTTCAAATGGTAATTTTTTTGTTGAAAGTATGAAAAATTTCTCATTAACAAAAAAATTTGATGTTATATTTTGTATTTATGATTCAATAAATTTTCTTAAAAATTTAGAAGAATGGAAAGAAACATTTAGTTGTGTTAAAAAACACTTGACTGAAGGTGGAATTTTTATTTTTGATATGTATCTACCAATAATCTTGAAAGATATGAAAGATAAAGCTGGTTGGCATGAAAATTTTGAGTTTGGGTTAATGACATGTACTCCTATTGTTAAAGAAAATTTTTTACAATGGAAATTTAAAATTATTGAAAAAGGAAAAAAATTCAAAGAATTAGAATATGATTTTTGGGAAAGAATCTACAAAGAAAAGCAAGTCCTTCCATTAGTTAAAAAAACTTTTAAAATTATACACAAAGAAAAAATTACAGATGATAAAAGACTTTTATTTGTATGTAGTTAAAATTTTTTCTATTTGTTCTATCGAACTAGATTTATTAATAATCCGCTTCAATTCTTTTGATCCCTCATACCCTTTAACAGCGTTATTAGTAAGTATTTTTAAATTAGTAATATCTACATAATCATGTTCTTTACATATTTGAATTATTTCTATTAAAGTTGAAATTTTCTGTAAAACTTCAAATTCATCAAGTTTAATTCCAGTCTTCAAAAAATGATTTATTCTCTTAAAAATAAATGGATTTCCTATTGCAGCTCTCCCAACCATTATCGCATCAACACCTAATTTTAGTGCCCTAGATGCACTATCCTCATCAACAACATCACCATTTAAAATTACAGGAATTTTTAATTTTTCCTTAATTTTTTTAATAATTTTCCAATCTGCTTTACCTCTATACCCTTGCTTTGCTGTACGCCCATGAACAGTTAATGCTTTTGCACCACTTCTCTCAATTATTTGAGCTGCCTTAATAGTCATAGATTCTTCATTTAAAATTCTCATTTTACAAGTTAAAGGAATTTTTATTGAATATGATAATTCATTAACAATTTTTCCTAATAATTCCAAATCTCGTAATATTGCACTACCACTACCTGTTTTTATAACGTTATATGCAGGACAACCAAAATTAATGTCAATCAAATCAGGTTTAATCTCTTTTTCTACTCGTTTTGCAGTTTCCACTAATTTTTCAATGCTTGAACCAACTAATTGAACCCCCACAGGCCTTTCTTCATCCAAAATTTTTATCCTTTTAAGCGTCTTTTTATTTTTAAATAAGTATGCATCAGTAAAAATCATTTCCGTGTATACCACTGCAGCCCCATACCGTTTACATATTAATCTAAAAGGAAGACTAGTTACATCACACATTGGTGCCAGAAATACCTTACCATTTATTTGAACATCTCCAATCATCATATTAAAATAAAGAATAATGTTATCATTAAAAAATCCTTATTTTTTAAATAACCCAATTATGAATTTGTAAACTGGTATGTCTCCTTTAACAACTCCAATTACAATAAACGCTAAACCAACAATTAACCCAATATAAATCAAAATCTTTACAATTTCACTAAATAAATTATTCGTTTCTTTTGGATTTATCCTTTTAAAATCAAACACACCAGTTTTTTGATTTTTAATGTCTGTTGCTTCTTGGATGTCTTTTGTATATTTTTGTAGTTTTTTCTTTAGTTTTAAATTCTGCTTTTCTTTTTTTGACAATGTTGCTCCAAATAATCCCATTATTTAATTAAATTTGATTATCTTATATTTATAATTTTCATTTTTGATAAAGTTTTATAAATTACTTGTTTTTCTCATAAACTTAAAACGGGGACATAGTTTAACCTGGCTAGAATAAGCGGCTCCAATAATGGAGCGATGAGGCTTTTACGCCGATGATATACGCGCGGTCAGTCGTATTCCGATGAAGTGACCGCTGGATCAGGGTTCAAATCCCTGTGTCCCCACATTTTCTTTTTATTTTTACAAAATTTATCTTTGAAATAGTTGGCACAGAGATTTGAACATACTATCACTAACGTTCTTGTACCCATCAATAAAAAACGTTCTGAGAATCCTTGTGTCCTAATATTTTTTATTCAATAATTCAATAAAATCAACATTATTATATTTTAAAGCATGTTTTCAAATTAATATGGATTCTACCAAAAATGCAAAAATTAACCAAATGAATATTCTAAAACAATATATTCCATTTGATGATAATTAAAAAATTAAGAAAATAAAATTTATTAATTTTTTAGAAAATAACAACTGTGTTTATTCTAGAAAAAACGTTAATGGGCACTTAACTGCTTCGAGTTGGATTATAAACAAAATTAAAGATAAAGTCCTCTTAATTTATCATAAAATATATGATTGCTGGGCTCCACTTGGTGGACATGCTGACAATGAAATAAATTTAGCTAAGGTTGCACTAAAAGAAGCAAAAGAAGAATCAGGTATCAGTAATATTAAAATTTTGGACAACAACATATTAGATATTTCAGTATTACCTGTCCCTACACACAAAAAACGAAATAATACAATCATTGGCCATGATCATTTTGACATACGATATCTACTTGAGACTGATGATAATGCAAAATTAAAACACGCAAAACAAGAAGTTTCTGATATAAAATGGTTTGAAATTAATGAAGTTCAAAAATTTGATATAGATATTATGCCAATTATCAAACGAGTGATGAAAAAAGTAGAAAAATAACGTTCAGCTCAATAATTTAACTGGATAAAAACTAAAAAATCGAATCCACCACTCAAAAATGAAAACATTTTTATACATCCATACCCATTAAAACAATATTAGTGGGGGAATTATATTATGGCTAAAAAGAAAAAAGAAGAAATTATCGAAAAAGAAGAAGACGGATTTGTAAGTAAATTTGGTCCATGGGCTTTTGTTTTAGGTTTGATCGTAGCAGTTGTATCGGCTTTAACAAGACAGGTGTTTTGGATGCTCGGTATCCTTGGACTAATTGTTGGACTATTAAACATCAGTGAAAAAGAACTGTCCTTATACTTGCTCGCTAGTCTAACTTTTCTCATGAGTGCTAATGCACTAAGTGTTACATTATCAAAATTAGTAGGATTTGTTCCATTTATTACACAGTGGATGATATACTTAGACCCATTATTAGCAAATGTAACTTTATTTGTTGCACCTGGAGCAGCTGTCGTTGCATTAAAGGCATTATATAATGTATCAAGAGATTAAGAAATTTTTTATTACACTTTTTTTACAAAACTTTTTTCCATTCTTAGGGTTCCTTCATATCCACATATGTCACATTTATAGAAATCTTCTGTAATTTGTTCAAGACTAAAAGAGTGACATTTTGGACAAAATATATTTTGCATATTAAATACTAAAAGAAATTAATTATTTAAAACTTATTTATTCTACTCTAAAATAAATTCGCCTATTCTTAGCTCCTTTATTTACTGCATTAATAAATTCAATTTTACCAATTTCTTTCAAAGATTTAACGTGACATCCTCCATCAGCTTGAGCATCATATCCTTTGATATCTACGATTCTTAGTTCTTTTATATCATGAGGAAATCCAATAGCTAACTTAAACAGACTTTCATTTTTTTTAGCTTCCCCCATAGTCTTGTAGTATATCTCAACAGATAGATCATTGCTAATTAATTCATTTGATTTTTGAAATCCAGTTTTAATAATTTCTAAATCCATTGATTCCATGTTCATGTCAATTCTTCCTTTCTCTGTCGTTAACTGGTTACCTGTCATCATTAGATTAAATTCTTTATTAAACACACCACTTAATACATGTGCAGCTGTGTGATACCTCATTAATAAATAACGTCTATCCCAATCTAATTTACAAAATATTTCATCTCCTTCAACTAATCCTGAAGGTTCAATTTGATGACTTATTTTACCATCAAATTTACCAGTAAAAATAACCTTAAACTCCTTTTTGTCAGATTTTCTAATCATGACTCCTGTATCCCATTCAACTCCTCCACCTTTTGGAAAAAAGATTGTTTGGTCAAGTACCACAAATTTACCATTATTGACACTAACTACTTTTGCATCAATTTCTTTTAGATATGAATCATCCATATACAATGCTTTAGCCATTTATTCTTCACCTATGTTTATTAAAAAAATTAGAACTATAAATATGTATAAAAAATTTATCTCTTCTTCAAGTAACCAGGACTATCTTCATAAATAATATTATCACTAATTAATTTTGCAATCAGAATATGAACTTCTTCTTCAGGTATTCCACGAGATGCAGCCTCAACAAGGACTTGTTCTTTTTGAACCATGTTTTTAGGACCTTGTGTAAGTTGATTAATAATTGAGAGTAAATCAATTTTTTTGTCTTGCTGTTGCTCCTGCCTCAGACGTTCCTGTACCATTTTCTGGTAATTCATTAATTTATCAAATTCCATATGACCTAACTCCTACATTAATATACGAATTCATATGTTTATAAGTCTTGTGCAAAAAAATATAAACTTTCACGAATACAAAATAAAATAATGAACAAAATAAAAAAAGCTCTTAATATAGCAAAAAGAGACCTTAGGGCAAACTATGGAACTTATGGTATTTATGCTGGACTACATCATTTCAAGAATTATTGGGCAAGGGATTCTGCTTTTGCAAGTTTAGGTTCATTAGAATTAAAAGATTATGATATTGTAAAACTTAATCTTAAATTATACCTTGATAATATTACAAATTTTGGTCAATTTCCATTTAGAGTAGGTCCAAACATGGTTTTAAATTATTTTGGGTTGGATAAAAGACAAATTCCAAGATTTCACAATGATAAGGGAGATAAAAAAACAATTGATCAAAATTCGTTATTAATTATTTCATTTTATAATTACATTAAAAAAACAAATGATTTAGATTTTTTAAAAAAATATATCCACAGAATTGAGTCTGCTTTAATTTGGAATTTTAGTTGTGACAAAAATAAAGATTTATTACTTGAAGAAGGAGAATATTGCAACTGGGCTGACAGTTTAAAAAAAAAAGGTTCTGTGTTATTTACTAATGTATGTCATTGTCATGCTGTTTATTGTGTATCAAAACTTTTTGAACAATTAAATAACAAAAACACACAACAAAAATATACTGAACTTCATAAAAAAATTAAAAAAAAAATTAATCATGATTTTTGGTCAGGAGAACATTATATTGATTGGATTGATGGAGATAAACAATATAATTATTTTTCAACTGATGGAAATATCCTAGCAATATTATGGAACATTGCAAACAAAGACAGAGCAAAACATATTGAAGAAGCATCTCACATATACGACATAAATGATATTCCATCTCAATGTGTGCATCCTAATTACCCTAACAACTATGTGTCTACAAAACTAAGACTCATGGGTCTAGGAGACTATCACAATGGTTTATCTTGGTTATGGTTAGGTTGTATTAATGCTATTGCTAAAAATAAAATTGGTATGAAAAAAGAGGCATTAATTCTTCTTGATAAAATTTCAGAAATAATATTAAAACATAAAACCGTACATGAAGTATATGATAAAACTGGAAATCCCGTAAATAGGCCAATATACAAATCTGAACATCCTTTTGCTTGGAGTGCAGGATTATTTGTTTATGCTGTATCAAAAATAAGTGGTTTAAAATGATTTTCAAAACAATTCCAAATAAATTTAATTCAAAGTTTACCATTGTAAGCAGTTTCATAATTGTCAATGATAAATTTTTATTATTAAAACGTTCAGAGAACGAATCACTTCCTAAAACTTGGGGTCTTCCTGCTGGAAAAGTTAAACAAAATGAACAAATTATTGATGCAACTGTAAGAGAAGTTAATGAAGAAACTGGACAAAAATTTAATAATTATGATATCAAATATTGGGGTAAAGTATATGTAAAATATCCAAATTACGATTGCATATTTCATATGTCAAAAATTGAACTTGATAAAATACCAATAATCACGTTAGCACCAAAATAACATTCTGATTATAAATGGGTAACTATTAAAGAAGCACTTGAAATGAATTTAATTCCAGACATGGATAAATGTATCTATGAATTCTTTAAAACATAATTAAGAAATAATTAAGAAATAATTAAAATAAAAAATTATTTTTTTGGCATTCTTTTTTTATTAGTTGGTCTTTTATTTTTTTTAGGGTGATTCTCCTCATGTTCCTCATGTTCGTGTGAATGATGTTCATGAGTGTGATGATCATCATCTTTTGAAGAAATAACAACTAACAAAATTATAAGCAAAAACACAAATAATACTAACAATAAATGTGGCCAGTAATATGCAAAGAAGTTTTCTAATTTTGACCTATTATTATCAATTACATGCACAAAAAATATTTTTGAGAATGCTTTGCCTCCTTTACCATCATCTGCTTTAATAACTAACTCTTCAGCCCCAATAAAATCCCATCTAGATTTAATTTGTGCTATCTCTCCTCTGAATTTAACATCTAAATTAAGTGCTTGCGCACTATACTTAAGACGATCTGCATCAGGATCAAAAAATCTTTCAGACAAATCAAGATCATAGTTTGTTGATTCATAGAATTTCAAATAATCTTGTCCCTCACAAACTGTACTATTGTAATAATATTCACATTCATAAGGTTCAATTATATCAATTGGAATAACATCAATCATAATAGGTAAAGTTGCTCTCTCATTTTCTGTTTCTACAATAATTCTTGGATTTATTATTCCAGAAGATCTACAATCTGGAACAAGAACAAAATTAATTAAAACAGTTTTCTTAGGATTAACAACTAAATTTTGAGATAGATATGCTGTACCTTTAAAATCAGCAATGCTAAACTTATATATATGTCCATTTTTACTTGGATTGGACAATTTAAAATTCATCTGGACTTCTTCGCATGCATACACAGTAGCTGTTGTATTTATTGGTTCAATTTGTATTTCAGGATTCTGATCAATCTTAACTTGAACCTGTTGCTGCTGAACCTGTTGCTGTGTAAAAAAATATTTATTTACAACAAAATTATGATGATTTGTATATCCAGAATTAGATGTTTGAACAATAATTTCTGCAAAAACATTTGGAATTAATACTAGAATTAATGACATTATTATTATTGATTTTTTATCCATGACCCCCACCAAATTCAATTATTCAAAAAGATACGTTTTTGTTAGTATTTTAGAATAGTTACAATGTTTTTAAATCTTGTGATTTAACTGAATTATAGTGGATACCTATTTAATTAAAAGAACTAGTTATTGTCAAATAAAATAAGAAATAAAAGGTAATAAAAAAAAATTTAGTAATAAGTTTGTCCTGAAACTTCTTCAGGTTCTTCACTGCCTTTAAGTTTGTTAAAACCTACGATAAGTAAAAGAACAATTAATAGGACTACCAAAACGATAAATCCGATTTCTAATGCTTTTCTCATATCTAAGTCAGCTACTGGGGACTCTTCTTCCTCATCACTTGCACCAACAACGTTTGCGGTTAAAGCGATTTGTTTTTCGTCACCACTTGTTTCAACACTTACCATAAAGACTTTTTCACCATTTTGTGCGTCATCATTTGCTGTAACATATAAGTAAATTGTTTCCATTTCACCTGCTTCAACAACAACGAATGCACCTGGATCAAACCTGTATTCAGCCCATGAATCAAGTCCTTCTGCACTAAGTTCATAACTTCTTGCAGTAACTCCATTGTTTTGTAGAATAACTGGGTAAACACTACCTGTTGTTCCCACCATAACATCTTGTCTTCCTGGAACTGTAACAACTGTTTTTTCACTTTCTTTGCCTGAATCTCCTTTAACTAAGTCACAGCTTGGGTCTGCACCAACTTCAATTGTGGTTTCCTTTGTTGTTTCTTCGTCACCATCTGCGTATTCAACAGTTGCTCTAACTGTATATACACCTGGTTCAGCACATGAAGGTAATCTTAAGAATAGATCTTCTGAAGTTGTTGCTTCGTCTTCATCTAATTCGTCAATATATTCAGTTGCTTTTAGGCCTAAGCCTGGCATTGAAATTTCAACTTTGATTGATTCTTCTGTATTTTCGCCCATGTTTCTTACTCTAACTGAAGCGAATAATCCACGACCTGCTTCAACTCTTGTTGATGGGTCTAAGACAATATCTTGGATAACAACATAATCTCTTTGTGGTTCAACTTGAACATTATACATTTCTGAGTATTCTGTATGATATTTATCAGCAATTTGTACTCTAACTGACAATGTATCACCAGAATCATATTCAAAATCATCAGGTAATTTTAATGTTAGTGTTTTGTGATATCTAACTTTTTCACTAACGTCAAATGTTGAAGTCATATCAAATACATCGTCTCTGAATTTATGTGCTCTATGATATCCTGTTAAGAATGCCATAATTTGTACATCTTCAGCGTCTTGTAGTGATACAAATTCGACTTCGATTTCAAGGTCTTCGCCTCTTTCGAATTCGACTCTAACATCTTTGTCGTCAAATACTTTAATGTCATTAATCTCAACTTCACAAGTTGAAAGATCTAACATTGGGGTTTCTGCGTCTTCTCCTACACATTCGTTTGGTCCACAACAGTCAGGGCAATCCTCTTGGGAATAAACACCCATGACACTTGTTAAAGCCAATACCAATGTCATCAAGACAATCATTATTTTTTTATTCATTTTTTGTCTTCCTCCATAGTTTTCTGGTATCATTCATCTAAGTCCTCAATCTGTCTGAGAACTCAATGCTTTAGTATGAGTAACTCTCAATTAATATTTAAATGTTTCTATTTTTTAACCATTATTCAGTAACTACTTATTGTAACCATTTTATAATAATATATAATTAAGATGATTCAGGAAGTCTTAACTCCCTATAAATAATTCTTTTGTAATAGTCATTACTAACTGAAATTCTCATAATTTCAAATTCTGATCGTAAATTATTTGGAATTCTTAATTCAAACAATTCTGAGTCAGTTTCTCCAGGCTCTAAGACTCTAATTAATTCAACTTGTCTTTCACTGTATCCTGGAATACTCACTGATATTTGTAAGTCTTCAAATCTATCTCTATGTATATTTTTTACAGATACTAAGATATCCATATCCTTTCCTGGAACTATTAATGCTTCATTATATTTTACATCAACATATAATGCCTGTCTAGGTGTATAAGTTCCTTTATCAGGTGTATTTGGATTACAATCATCATCTCTAATGTTGTTTGGAATTTCTTGTACTCCTGGATTCACATCAGGATTCCAATCATCACAATCATCTTCTGCATTATATCCATCATTATCTCTATCATTGTCACATGCATTTCCATAGCCATCGTTATCACTATCAACCTGTGTTGGATTAAATACACCTACACAAGTATCTACATCGTCACAGATTCCATCAAAATCTGCATCAATACAGTCATCACATCTATCGTCAAGTTTATCTTTGTCAGAGTCAACCATGTCAAGTTCATAGTAATCACATGCTCCATCTCCACAAAAATAATCTCTATATCTCATACCTGTTTTATTACAGTATTCTCCTTTACAGCCTCCATAATCATATGGATCCCAACAGGTTTCACAAGATTCATAGGTAAAATCATAACATCCTGATAAAGAGGTACAATCAAATTCTTTAAAATTGTGATCATTACCATCACAATATGCTTGTTCTAATATTTCTGTATTCAAACAGTAATCATATATGTCTCCAGGGTCATATGCACAGTATGCATAACCATTTTCAGCACAACTTTCTTCGTCATGGATATATTCTTTTGTGTAAATATCTAGGTCAGTATACTCATCACATGTGTCTGGACCACATTCATCAACTACTATTGTATTAGGATCCTCAAAACAATATGCTGTATCTCTTGATTCTTCACAACCTCTAAAAGTCTCAACATAAACAACATTCTCACCATTACAATATTCATCAATCTTTGAATAACTCCCACATTCGTCAATTTTTCCTTCTTTTTTTGTACTATCTACATAACATTTCCCAGAAGGTTCGTCACATCCTTTTATTGTACAGCTCTCTTTACCATATACATCATTATATTTACAATAAACATCATCTTCACAATCTGTAACTCCACAATCTGTTTCACGGATCATTTTTGTAGATTTTTTTACAGCACAATAATCATTATATCCTTGAACATCTTTACAATATCCTTTTTCAATGTCCTTATATAATACTGAATCTTCATATTCACATACATTGTATGTTTTAGCTTTTTCATATTCACAGTCTTTCTTAAAGCCCCATTCAGTACATTTATCTTTATCAAAATTACCACAAATTTGTAAATCATCTGCGACACACTTAGTCTCCCCTTTATTACATTCATCCACACACTTAGGTGGTTCTGGTTTCTTTGGTGCACACTTAGTAACTGGATTACCACAGGAATTACAGCTTCCAGAAACACAAGTTCCTGGTGCTGGTTTTAAATTTGGACAATCACATGCTGCTTTAACTTCTCTTGCATAAGGAGTACCACCAGTATATGGACACCATGCCATATATGTTGTTCCTACATCATTTTGAGCAGCATTTTTAACTACTTTATTTATATTGGTTGAACCCCAAGAAGCTACATTACCACATCCTGGAACACCTCCAGAGGCTAATGTACATCCACTTCCAGCAGTTGGTGTGTTATAATTACCATCACAAAAAGCTGCTTTCCAACTAGGCCAGTTTCCAGCACATTCACAACAATATTCATCAGAGACTAAAGCACCATCTTTAAAACAAGTATTTGCTTTAAAATCTAATGGGCCTTGAACTCCACTACAATCTAATGCTAATGCTGAACCTATTGAAAATACTAAACTAAGTAAAAACATTAATGCAAAACCGAAAATTTTTTTGTTTGCCATTTTTTTTATCCTCTTTTTTTTAATATAATTCAATTATTTACTATTAAGTAGTATTGGAACTTATATAAATCTTTCGTTTTTAGTTACTTATTAGTAGTAAAATACATATATAAAACTATTTTTATTGTCTAAGAATATATGAACATATGTATTGTAGGTGCAGGACCCGCAGGAAACTATACTGCTTATTTATTGGCAAAATCAGGACATCGTGTCCAAGTTTACGAAAAACAGCCTAAAATAGGCTCTCCTGTACAGTGTACTGGAATACTAAGCGATCATTTCAAATCAATTTTAACCCCAAAAGAAGACTTCGTCTTAAATATAATAAATAAAACACGAATTTATTCCCCTAATAATAACTACATTGAAACAAAATTAAAGACTAATTACATTATCTGTAGAAAAAAATTTGATAATTACTTAGCAAATCTAGCAAAAAAACAAGGTGTAAAATTTTATTTAAATCATTCTTTTAAGTCATATAAACAAATAAAAAATCAATTAGAAATAAGTGTAAACAATAAAGGTATATTAAAAAAAATTAAATCAGACATATTAATAGGTGCTGATGGACCAATAAGCGCAGTTTCAAAATCTGCTAACCTATTTAACAATAGAAAATTTGTAATTGGGACTCAAATTGAAGCTAAACTAAAAAATGATAATGTTGTTGAATTCTATCCCTATCTTGGATGTTATGCGTGGATTGTGCCTGTTGACAAAAACACTGTAAGAATTGGTATTTCTGGATACAAAGATACTAAAAAAATATTTCAAAAATTCGCAATTGATAAACTTGGAATTAATTATGACAAAAAAACAATTGAAAATCAATCTGGGATAATTCCAGTATTTAATCCTTTTGTTCAAACACAAAAAAATAATATTTATTTAGTTGGAGATGCTGCAACTTTTGTTAAAACAACAAGTGGTGGTGGGATTAATCAAAGTCTAAAAGCAGCAAAGATCTTGACTGATTCCATAAACAACAATAAAAATTATAATATTGAATGGAAAAAAAGATTATTTGCTAATCTATTTACACATCTAACAGCACACAACATCATGACTAAGTTCAAAGAAAATGATTGGAATGATTTAATAGATTATTTTAATGAACCAAAGCTTAAAAAGATATTATATTCAGAGAGCAGAGATAATATTGTAAAAATGATGTTTAAGATTATTACTAGTAAACCTAGTTTGATTAAATATGCTAGATACTTGTTTTAACAAATTTCAAATAATTTGTATTTAATTTTTAAATTAGATATAATTTCTCATCAAAATGTTATCTGAGCTCATTAGATATGATGGAGAAAACTTATTATCACAACCTGTCTCTTTAACACACCCAAATAATAACCGAATGTTACTTATTCCAACATTACATGTTGCTGAAACAAGTTTCTTTAAAAGAATTGATTCTGCTGCCAAAAGAAAAACACATGTTTTTATGGAGAATCATGATGAAGATGCTGTTGGTCCTTTTGCTTCTTTGTTTAAAGAGGATAATCTAACAAAGTATTATAGAAGTATGGCATTACATTTATCAAATCTAAGAACTACATTTTTAAATACCAACACACAACCTATAGGATATTCTTTTGATCATTATCAACCTAAATCAAATTGGGTTCCAATTAAATCATTTACTTATGAGGAAAGGCATGAAGCCGAAATTCAACAACTTGAAAAAATAGGCTCTCAGCAAAGCAATAATCTTGCAGATATAAAATTAAAAGCAGCAGCATTATATTTATATTTAGTTAACAATAATCAAGAAACTGAAATATTACCTTTAATTAGGGAATCTTTAGAAAAATGTTTATTTGGAACATTAGAAAAAGTTCCAATAAAAACCATTCAAGACGGTTTAATCTCCTTTGGAGGAGAACATATTCCAAACATTGCTCACTATTTATTTTCACAAGATTATGAACTTGATAAAATTCAATCTGAACCTATTATTTTAATCAATTATCCCACAGGTTTCATCCCTTGGCTAGAATCTCAATTAGCAACTCCACATCAATACTAACAAAAATCTTTTTAAAACTTACATTATTCTTTATCTATTATGTTACCAGGAATGAATCCAAGACAAATGGCTCAAGCCATGAAAAAGATGGGCATCAATCAAGAAGAAATTGAAGCTGTCGCAGTAATTATTAGGGCAAAAGACAGAGACATTATTATCAGAAATCCTTCTGTTCAAAAGATAAATATGAGTGGATCATATTCATACCAAATATCTGGCGAAGAAGAAGTTAGACGGATTGAAGAAGAAGAACCTCAAATAAACGAAGATGATATAAAAACAGTCTCTGAACAAGCAAAAGTCTCAATTGATGATGCAAAGGCTGCATTAATTGACGCCAAAGGAGATTTAGCTGGTGCAATTTTGAGTTTGCAAAAATAAATTTTAATCTTTTTTTTAATAATAATTACAAAACTAATTTATATACAGTTTCATTAACTTTAAAGTTAAATGCAAAAATTTCTTGAAAATAAGACTGAAGCAATAAGGAGAATCAAAATTGCTGACCATCTTATAACAATGACTTACCCTATTGTCCAAGACCCTAAACTTTTAAAAGTCATATTAAACAATTTATACCAAGCACTAGAAAACGCACTTCAAGCATTCAATACATTTGAAAGATTACCACAATCACATAATAATTTTGAAATTCTAGTTAATAATTGCAAAAAAAGATTTCAAAAATACAATATTAGTGAATCATATACTGAATTTTTGCTAGAAATACATAATTTAATAGTAAAAAGACAAAGTGCAGACGTAGAATTTATAAGAAAGGAAAAATTTGTATTCTCATCAAAAGACTATAATTTAAATATAGTCACAAAATCACAAATGAAGAATTATATTATTAAAGGAAAACTATTTTTAAAACAACTGCTGAGAGTGATAAAATGATTGAATCATATGACAATGCTAAAGAAGAATTAAAACGAATTGACCACCTTATATATGTTACACTAAAATACACAAGAACTGTTGACGTATTATTAAGTGTAGTAGAAAGAATGGTAAACTCCTATGAGTTTATTATTGAAGCTTTAATTATAAAAGCAAAAGATGAAGGTACTTTACCTGAAGACGTTAATAACCCAATTGCAAAAGCTAATTTTGTTCTAAAAACGTATTCATCAGCTGTATTAACAAGGAACATTAAAAAATATTTAATGTTTAGAAAACTTAGACGTGTTGAATATACTGCAAAAAATGAATTTAGAAGACATGTTACCATGACTGCATTTGTTGATGAACAAAAAATTGAAGTTCACATTGACTCAATCACTAGCGATTTTCACGAGTTAAGAAAAGTTTTAGAGATTTTACAAAATATGGTAACTGAACAAAAAAATGACTAAGTTTGTTGTTATTGCTTCAAGTAAAGGAGGTGTTGGCAAAACTACAACCGCTATTAATCTTGGTACAGCTTTAACTTTATTTGGCAGAGATGTCATTGTTGTTGATTGTAATCTATCAACACCAAATGTTTCTTTATATCTTGGTGCTCCAAATATACCAATAACTTTACATGACGTACTTTCTAAAAATAAAAATATTACAGATGCATTATATATGCACAGCCATGGTCTAAAAATAATTCCCGCAAGCACATCAATCAAAGACTGGGGGAAAATTGATTATGTACTTCTTGAAAAACTAATTAAAAATTTATCTGGAATTGCTGATTATGTTATCCTTGACAGTGCTGCAGGACTTAATGAAGAAGCAATAAATGCTTTGAAAATGGGAGATGAATTGTTAATCGTAACAACTCCTGACTTACCAGCGGTAAGTGATGCACTTAGAACTATTAAAATTGCAAAAAGTCATAATAAAATGATTAAAGGTGTATTACTCACAAGAGTATTTGATGATGAACTAGAATTAACAATTGAAGATGTTGAAACAATACTTGAGACTAAAGTCATTGGTATTATTCCTGAAGATGACTCTATAAGAGAATCTGTTAAAATGAAAAATCCTGTGACTCATACTCATCCTAATGCACCTTCTTCAATGGGATATAAACATCTAGCCGCAGAAATGCTTGGAGAAAAATTTGTAGAATCAGTTGAAAAGGATGACGGCATGTTTGATTATATGTTAAAACGACTTGGATTAAAATGATTGAAACTAATAAACACAAAATTCATCATAAATTAAAGAAAAAAAAATGGGATAAACCATTTATTTCTAAGACTTTACATATATTAAAAAATGCAGAAAAACATAAACATCCTCATTTTAAGAAAATTGACAAAATAATCTATTGGATTTTTATTGCTGTGATGATAATTTGTAATATTTTAGTATTTGTTGGAATCACGCCCATTATGATAAATAATTCACAAATTATTAGTTATTCAACAATATTGATTGTAGGTCTATGTCTGGGTTTTTTTATTGATTATGTTCTAAGACATATGGACATTGACTATAGACATTATTTATTTTCAGGAATATTTATCCCATTAGTTTCAATGACATTCCTAATTTTTTATCTTGATTATGTAAAATCTCAAATAAAAGAAGTTGGATGGTTCATCTCAATCAATATTATTTTATTTGTAGTTATATACACTATTGGATACTCAATACCACACTTCATATATAAAATCACTGAAAACAAAGATTTAAAATGAACATCAAAGATTGGACATTAGCTTATATTGAATACTTAAATTCATTCAAAGGTACTCTTGAAGAAAAAAGTGTTTTGGGAGATAAAATTCTGTGCAAGTATTCCGATAAAGGAAGAGTTGTATATTATACAAATGAAAATTTAGTATTAGAAAATGATGCAGATACAGAAAATAATGTAATTGTATGTCTTAACAAAAAAGAAAATCTTAGTTTTCTTATTGATCATTGGAAAGAATTTGCTAGTGACAAAAAATTAAAAATAATTTTTGTAAATATAAAACAAAATTTACAATGGGCAATAATCCCTTATATTCATGACAAGTTCAATGATTCTGATGGACTAGAAACTGGACTAAAAAGTCTGTTTAATTCTGTACCTAGTGTTTAAAAAAAGTTGTAGAGCAGTTATAAGCCACCTTTTGTCAGATTTCATTTAACGAAAAATGAATAATCCGTCTTAGCATTCAACTTAGCGGCATACTGCCTTGCACAAACCAGGGCTCACCGTTTCATCCTTTCCTAAAAAAACGTCTGGAGGTTAACTCAACTTTGTCACCAAAATCTTCACATCCATCATCCTAAATTTAGGTGGTCTCGTTTCTGAGTGGTTGCCATCAGTTTCCCAATCTCACTTCCATGAGTGGCCTTTTAAAGTGGGTGGACTTTCCTCAGTTCACGAAGAACCGATAGCTAAGTACTGCCCTACAAATAAACAAGAAGTAAATTTTTATTTATATTTTTTGACTTTTTTTTCTATCCTATCCAATCTCTTAACTATATCATTTAACACAGGACTTCTTGACTGAGTAGTTTTTTGCTCTTGAGAATAAAAACCTAATTTATCTTCTAAGAATCCAAATAATAACATTCCAAATAACCCAACAACAAATATAGGTAGAATCATATCTTGAATCTCAATATCAATATTATATCTCTCCAAATTAGACAAAAATAAGAATAATATCATTGCTGTATTAACTAAACTAATATAACTAGAAGTTCTAGCCATATACACTTTTAACTTAATTAATGAATCTCTAATCTTTATGAATAATTTATTCATTTGAATATCACTCTATGAAGCGCTCTAATCTTTAACCATCTTAAGAGATTTGTAATTATAACATACAAAAATAAAATAATATCTACTATCAATAAAAATAATATTAGTATTCGATTAAAATCTCCAAACAATATTGATGGAAAAATTGATAAAATTTCACTTAAAAACACTACAGCAATCAGCAACAATAAATTATTAGTATTTGTCTTTCTTAATTGATCAATTAAAAATAAAATTTTTTCTTCTTTTTTCATGTTAATTTTTACTTAGGTCAAATTGATTATAAAAATATTTCCCAAGATACAGCTATAACTTTAACCGAATTTAAAGTTATCACATTATTTATATATAAGGTTACATAACTACAATTCTATGAGTGAAGAATCATTTTTATTAGTAAGTCTAGATGAAGACAAATCAAAGAAATTAGCTCAAGTGCTAAGTAATGACACGTCTAGGAAAATACTTGATTACCTTACAAAAAAAGATATGATGACTGAAACTCAAATATCTAAAGAACTTAAAATTCCTTTATCAACAGCTCATTACAATATGTCATTATTACTAAAAGCAAAATTAGTAAATAATGAACATTTTACATATTCAGAAAAAGGAAAAAAAATTGTTCATTATTCTTTATCTAACAAATATGTAATTATTGCACCAAAAAAATCTCCAGAATTTTTAAAAAAACTCCAAGAATTCTTGCCAGTACTCCTTATTATGTCAACTATAAGTATGGGAATTAAATATTATTTTTCAAATTTCTTTCAAGTTAAAAATCTAGCTAGAGCTCCTATGCTTGCATCTGACATGATAGAATCTGAAGGTGCAACCTTGGCAGTCAAATCAGCTGAAGAAATTGTTACAACCCCTATACTGAATCAAGATTTTGCATTATGGTTCCTAGCTGGAAGTATTGCAACCATTATGGTGTACTTAATCTGGTCAAACATTATCTACAAAAATAAAACACAATAGAAACCTTTAAATTCTATACGTTATTAATCTGTTTATAAAAAAGAGGACCCTATGGATACATCTATATTAAAACTTGAAAAAGTAAAAAAAGTCTTTGGAAAAGTAAGTATACTAGATCCCATTAATTTAGAAATTCGAGCGGGTGAAATTTTTGGAATTATCGGTGCATCAGGAAGTGGTAAAACAACTCTTCTGCATACTTTAATTGGGTTTTCTGTTCCAAGTTCTGGAAGAATTATGTTTAATAAAGACCTTAAATCAAACAACTGGGTGCATGTATTAAACAACCTTAATTTTATAAAAAAAAGAGTTGGATTTGCAGCTCAACATCCTTCATTTTATGAAAGATTAACTGTTTATGAAAATCTCGATTATTTTGGAGCATTATATAATTTAACTAGGGAAGCAAGACTCTCCAACATAAATACACTTTTAGAATTAGTTGAACTTGATCATGCAAGAAATATTTTAGCAAAGAATCTTTCAGGAGGAATGCAAAGAAGACTTGATATTGCATGTGCAATAATTCACAATCCTGAACTCCTTATTCTAGACGAACCAACTTCAGACCTTGATCCTGTCCTTGCTAAGCATATCTGGAAGTTAATAAAAAAAATCAACAAAAAAGGTACAACTATAATTGTTGCATCTCACGATTTATCAGAAATTGAAACTGTCTCAACAAGAATTGGAATATTGGCAAATAAAACATTAAATCATATTGGGACTATTGAAGAATTAAAAAAGAAAATTTCAAGAGGTCAAGAAGTACATTTTGAATCATATCCAGGGAATTATGAAGAATTAGCAAAGAACTTGAAAGATCCATTAATTATTGAAATTGAAAATCGAGGAAATAGTTTAGTTATTCATACAAGAAAACCAGATAAAATTTTGAAAAAATTACTAATTACATTAAATAAACTTGATGAACATCTTCTTGATGTAAAAATTACACGACTAAGTCTTAGAGATGTATTCGCAAATATTACTAAAAAGAAAAATGAAGACAGGAAAAGTAATTAAAAAAAATATAAAGCTTCTACTTAGAAGCAAAGTATCAACATTAGTCTTAATTTTAGGTCCATTATTAATAATTTTTTTAGTAGGAATTTCATTTAGTACAAGTTCATTTAACTTAAGGATGAATGCATATTCTGAGAGTTACTCAGAACTAAGTAATTCTTTTATTCAAGAACTTGAAAATAAAAGTTACCGTATAATTAGATCGGACTCCAACCAAAGTTGTATTCAAAGTGTAAGAGAACAAGTTAGTCATGCATGCTTAATATTTCCACCAGATTTAGAAATTGAAAACAATAAAGTAAACACTGTTGAGTTCTATGTTGATCAGTCCAAAGTAAATTTAGTATATTTAGTCATGTCTACTCTTGAAGATTCTTTTGCAGATGTATCTACTGAAATAAGTAAAGATCTAACTGATGAACTTGTATCTGCATTATTTTCAACTAAAACAGATTTATTAGCTGCTGACACAAGTATAACTAAAATTCAAAATAAAAATACAATAATAATTGACACATCTTCATCTTCTCAAAATAAATTAAATTCTCTTGATTTTAACTCTGGAAGTGGAAATACTAATGTAAATACATTAGTTGACGAAATAAAAATTGATCTTGATAATTTAATTTCAGATTCTGAAGATTTAATTGATAATAGTAATGATTTACTTGAAGACCTAGAAGACTATGATATTAATTATAAAAACAATGAGAGTAACCAAGATACATTTGATGATGACATCAGTGATTTCTCTGGATATATCAGTGACTTAGATGATACAATAAAAAATGGATATAATTTATCCACGAAAAAAGTTGAAAAAATTACAGAACAACTTGATGAGGCATTATCTAGTTTAAAAAATAAACTCAATGATGCAAAATCTGCAAATTCAGATGTTGTAACAAAATTAGATAATTTAAAAACAAATGCAAATGAGCTAAAAACTGACTCTGAAGAACTTCAAACAAATATCCAAGGTATGATTTCTAACATTAATTCAATTCAAATTACTAATATTGAAAATATTGTATCTCCAATTGAGACCAGAATTAATTTTGTGTCAGAATCATCTTCTAACTTAAGTTATTTATTCCCAAGCTTAATTGTAATATTAATAATGTTCATTGGCCTTTTATTACCTTCAACTTTAATTATCATGGAGAAAAATTCAAAATCGGCATTTAGATTATTCGTAACACCTACAAAACCTACATTATACATTCTTGCAAACTATTTGACCAGTTTGATACTTATATCGTTACAAGTATTCATTGTTTTAAGTGTCTCACAATTATATTTTAATATAAATTTCTTTGATTCGTTTTTTATAACGATGATTTCTTTGTTATTAACAATGACATTATTTATCTTAATTGGTATGTTAATTGGAGATTTATTTTCTTCAGAAGAAATGGCCATGCTTACTTCTGTTAGTGTAGCAACGTTATTTTTACTTACTTCAGGAATCGTATTTCCAATTGAAAGCATGCCTGATTATATCATTGAAAAAATTAAATTTAATCCAGTAGTTATGGGTACAGAAGCATTCAAACAATCATTAATATTTAATTCAGGTTATGGGTCTGTTAAACAACCACTAACATTACTTTTTGTCTCAATATTTTTTATCTTAGGTTTAATTTTATTATCAAAAAGGTTAAAAACTCAATATTTTAAACCAAAAAAAGGTAGAATAAATAAAAACCAATTAAAAAAGAATTTTAGTTTTGGAGAAAGATATGCAAAAAATTTACCTGAGTTCATAATCTCTGTCCAAAATTTGAATCAAGAAAAATTTCAAAAATTATTAGATGACAAATCTTATTTTAATTGGGTTGTCTATATGCTAAAAAATAAACCTTTAGCTGGAAAGATTAAAGATAAGAAAACAAAAAAAGAGATTCTTGATGAACTTGTCAAAAAACTTAAAAAATCTCAGAAAAAATAGTTTTAATTAATAACTAAGGATTCTTTAATAATACAAATGGAAAATTCACTTTTAATTGTTGGAACTTCACACATATCGAGTGAGTCTGTCAAACAAGTAAAGAATGCATTTAAAGACTTTAACCCTGACATTATTGCTTTGGAACTTGATCAAAATAGAGCTCATGCACTATTACATGATACAAAGAGACCAAAAAATATCACGCTATTAAAAACTCTGGGCATGGGAGGATTTTTATTCTTTTTATTTGGTGAACTTGTTCAAAGAAAAATAGGCAAAATTGTCAACATTGAACCTGGAAAAGAAATGTTAACAGGTCTTAGACTTGGAATGAAAAATAATTGTAAAATTGCCCTTATTGACCGTAGAATTGATGTGACTCTTCAAAGATTTTCAAAATATTTTAAAAAAAGAGAATTGATAAAATTCATTTTTGACATAATATTTAGTCCATTTAATAAAAATGATATCGGAAAAATTGATTTTACAAAAGTTCCTCAATCTCAAATTATTGATAAAGTTATGAAACATGTTAAACATAGATATCCATCTCTATTCAAAATTTTAATTGACGAGAGAGATAGATATATGGCAAAACATTTACTTTTAATTATGAAAGATAATCCTGAAAAAAAGATTTTAGCAGTTGTTGGTGCAGGACACGTGAAAGGAATTAAAAAATATCTTGAGAAATTGTTTGTAGTCTAAAAGAAAATTTTAAATAGTTACAAAATAAAATCTTAACTATGGCATCATATGCAAAACAATATCGAACCTTTTGGTATAATATGAAAAGGTATGGTTTTGCATTTTCTAAAGAAGAAATAAAACAAATTGTAATAACATCACTCATGATTGGTTTTGTATGGTCATTTGGAAAATGGGGTGAAGGTAATACTGTTAATTTTCTTGAAGGAATAATAAATCTAGGATTAGGCTGCCTATATGCTTTGATCGGTATTGTTTTCAATCAAACAGGTCAAAGGACCTTGTCAGTGTATTATGGATACGACCCATCATATGAATATGGCATTTTAGGATTAATGATTGCATTAGTAATTACTTTTGCGTCCAGAGGATTACTAATCTTCTTTTTACCAGGAGCTATTAATATCAGGCATTTAACTGCTTCAAGATTAGGAGAATTTAGATACTACACAAATGACTGGGAATGGGCAAAAATATGTTTTATTGGTCCATTTTTAAATATATTATTGGTAATGCTTTTATCACCATTTAAATCAAATCAAATAATCTTAGATTTAATGATTATGAACATATTTTTTGCAATATATGCATTAATTCCTTTACCTGGAAACCTTGGACTACATTTATTTTATCCTCATATTCATTTTTGGACTTTTACTGTAGCAATGGTAATAACTGCAACGCTCTTAGTATTCTTCTTACCTATTTGGGTAACCTTGTTAGCAAGCATTATAATGGGTGTTGTTGCAATGTGGCAGCATTATGGGACTGACTTTGGATATATTGATAAGAAATGATGTGGTGGACATCATTGACCACTAAAAAAATCAATTAGTATACAATTAATTACACTACTAACAAATAGAAATCTTTAAATAGGCTGTTTGTTTTTTTGTAATCATATAATGGGGTAGATGATTATGACTAAAAAATCAGTTGAAGATGAATCAAAAAAATTCTCAAAAACATTACTTGGAAAAACCATCGTAAGCAAAACTGGTAAACGTTTTGGTGAAGTAGGTGACTTAATATTTGAAACAAAATCTGGTGAATTAATTCATATTGTTGTTAATAATCCAAGCACATACACAGAAAAGCTTGAACTTGAAAAAGATAAACAAAATAGGATGTTAATCCCATTTAGTTCAGTGATTGCCATGGGTGACTTTATGGTAATTGCAGAAGAGGACATAATTTAGTCCAATGAATGCAATGCAAAAAAATTTTTATTTTCATTAATTAAAGAAAAAGGCATAATAAAATTCAATTTAACTATAATTTTTTAAACTATTTTTCTTTCTAAAATTGATATGAATGAGATTACAATATGGACTGAGAAATATCGTCCTCAAAAATTTAATGAAGTTAAAGGTCAAGATAATATAGTAAAAAGAGTTGAAGCATTTGTAGCTCAAAAAAATATGCCTCACCTTCTATTTGCCGGTCCAGCTGGGGTTGGTAAATCCACTTTAGCATTAGTTACTGCAAAAGAACTTTTTCAAGATACTTGGAGACAAAATTTATTAGAATTAAATGCTAGTGATGAACGTGGAATTGATATTGTTAGAGTTAAAGTAAAAGATTTCGCAAGAACCAAAGCAATTGGAGATGTACCATTTAAAATTATATTTTTAGATGAATGTGACGCACTAACAAGAGAAGCTCAACAAGCTCTAAGGAGAACTATGGAGAATTATACAAAAACTTGTAGGTTCTTGCTTTCATGCAACTATTCTTCAAAAATAATTGATCCAATTCAATCAAGATGTGTTGTATTCAAGTTCAAACCTCTTCCAAAAGAAGATATATTTGAAATCATTGACAAAATTTCTCAAATTGAAAATATTTCAATTTCAGACTCAGGAAAAGAAGCTTTATTTGAAGTAAGTAATGGTGATTGTAGAAAAGTAGAAAATTTATTACAAAGTTCAGCAGCAATCTCAAACGAAATTACTGATAAAACAGTCTATTCAATAGCATCTCAAGCATTACCAACTGAAATAAATCAAATTCTCAAATACACTCTAAATAATAGTATAAATGATGCTAGAAAAAAACTATTGAGTGTCATGTATGAAAATGGATTGTCTGGCCTAGATATAATAAAACAAATTCAAGCATCTCTTTGGACCCAAGAAATTGACAACCTTAATAAACTAGAAATGATTAAATTATGTGGTGAAATCGAATTTAGGATGGTTGAGGGAAGTGATGAATTCATCCAACTCCAAGCATTATTAGCTGGGATTTCATTTATAAATAATTGAGGAAATTTAATGCAATCTTTACCTGGATTTGAAAAATTAAAAAATAATTCAAATAACGAATCTGAAGATATAATTCTTACAAAATTAGTAAATAATCTAGGCTCCATACATACACTAGAGGAAGAAAATAATAAACTAAAAAAAGTTTTAATTGATAATCAAAATCAGATAAGACATGATTATAAAAATAAAATCAAGACTTTGATTGATATAGTAAAAACTAGAGAAAATGAATTTAGTCAATTAAGACAAACCATTATGGATAATTACAATAAATTTGTAACAAACTTTAATAAAAAATTAAGAATTGAAAAAAATAAAAACCTCAATCTAAAATCAAAAATTAATACTGTACTACCTAAACTTTTAAGGCTAGAAAAAGAAAATAAAGAACTAAAAGTAAATCAGATTAAAACTAAATTTCTCCTAAAAAAAAATTATGAAAAACAAGTTTTTGGTTTAAACAAAAATTTAAGAATTGAACAGGCCAATCATAAACATCTAGCAAAATTTCATGAAAAAACAAAATTAGGACTAAAAAATCAATTAGAAACACAAATTCAACAAAATATTGAATTAAAAAAAACTACTAGTGAATTAATAAATCGTTTACAAATTGCTGAAAAAAAGAACAAAAATATCATTAATCACAATAAACTGTTAATTGGAAAAATTAACTATTTAGAGAATAATACTTTAGCTAATGAAAAAGAACTTGAAAAAAGGTTCAAAACAATAAAAGATAAATTTGAAGATAAACTAAAAGTATCTTTAAAAGAATTCTTGGACAAAGAAATTGAATATAAAACTAGGATAGATTCACTACAAAATGATTTGAAAAAATATATTTTTGAAATTAAAGATATAAGACAAAATTATTATAATAAAGAAAATAAATTAAAACAAAAAGTTAGTGAACTATTTTCTAACTAGATTCTGCTTTAACAACAAAAGGTATCTCTTTTACTTGTAAATAGTCATAAGTTAAATCAACAGTTATTCTATCAGAAAAATCATTTTCTGCTTGGAATTGTTGAATACAAGTAACTGTTGCTTCACCATCTCGTCCAAGATAAACTTCACCTGCTTTTCCTCCACCAGACACACCTTGGCACGATAAATCTGCTACTCTAGAATCTATCACAAAATGAACTTTATTTTCACTTCTTTTATCATCGTCACATTTTACACTTGGTGAAAAGAATCTACCATTACCTACATGTTTAACTGTAAACAAATATTTTATTCTTTCTTGACCAGCTGCACTCTCCTCAAAATTCACTATTTGAATTGGTGCTCCAGAGTTATAAACATCTTTTGTTTCCCGTACATTACAATATGCTGATTCTTCAGAGACTGTTGGATCTTTTAAAACACAACCTGTAGCTTTTGCTTTTGTTGCATATTTGTAACATATATCTGCTCTAATGTCAAATGGAAAAGGCACTTCTAATATATCTTGAAAATTAAACTCCCCAAAACTTACATATACTTCTTGGGGTTCAATCACTCGATCATCTTCTTTTTCTAATTCATAAATATCATCAGCAATTCCATCTCTAACAAGTGCTGCTGAAGTTACATCAAAGTCTGCTGGATTCATACCACTAAGTTCAATTCTAACATCTTTACCTTCAACATATGATTCTCCAATGTTTTTTAGAACAATGTCCACATAAAATGGCCAATTTCCTCCATCACTTACAAAATCAGGTGGTCTGCCTTCTTCAAAAGAAATTTGAAGCCCTTCAGTTCCACCAATAAATACATTCTTTAAATCTTGTTCTGGTCCTTCTCCACCACTGCCACATTCTTGAGCCATTGTAAGTAGAGCTAAAACAATTAAACTAATTGATAAGTATCGTGTTTTCATATTAATCACCTTTACAATTAAGAAAACTTGTTTATAAATTTCATCACAAATTCTCTTATGTTAATAAGTCAACAGTTATCTTAAAAATAAAATCATTAATATTCTGTTAACCTTAACATAAACTCAATTTATCAAGAATATAAACTTTTCTATCTATTTAGATTCACAATAGTCACATCAGTAGTCATTGTGTCCCTGTAATTATAATCTAATACAATTTCCATTAGTCCATTAAAATATGTGTTTTCAGTTAAATCTCTATCACAAAAAATAATTCCTTTTCCTGAATCATCCAGCCTAATTGTTGTTGAAGGTTGACACCTATTTGTAAAGTCTTTACCTGATAAACTTATTTTTGATAATTCTACCATATTAATGTCTTTAAGACCTAATGAATTATGACAATTATCTAATGAATTTTTAATAAAAGGTAAACCTTGACCTTTGTTTTGAATTGTAATCTCAAAACTTACTGTGTCTTTTGTAGTTCTTTTTTTAATGTCTGTAACTGCAATTGGAGCTCCTTGACTAGTTCCTAAATCTTGGACTGAATAACCACACCGTGTTGCAACCACCATGTCATATTTTTGAGGATCAACACATACAGTAGGTAATGCTTGAGTTCTATACTTGTAACATGATGTTACAGCTAAACCTGTTGTAAATGAATCAACTTTATGATCCTTATTTATATTAACTGGTGTTGTCCAATGTGCATATGCAGTCTGACTTCCTTCAGTATTAAATTGATTTTTTCCTCCTATTGCACCACTTTCAAATTCTTGAATTGGACTATTAAAAAATATTGAAGAGTCATAACCTGTTAAATAAAATTTTGCACCACTTCCTGTTATATCAAATGCTCCTTTGTTAGAATACTCAACCATTACACTAAGATCTTGAGTTGATAAGATTTCCCTAGGTGGATTATCATTTACAAAACTCATTCTAACACCATCTGTTCCTGTTCTCCATTTTGTATTACTTGGACCACCACTTGAAGAACCAGAATCAGTACATGAACTAATAAAAAGTACAAAAACAATCAAAACAATATATTCTTTTTTCATCTTTAATATGGAGATATTTTCTTTATTTTAATTTGTTTTGAATCAGATTGAGTATACCCATAATCAATTTGAATCTTTAATGGTGTAACATATGTTGGTGTTGATTTTCTATCAATACCATTATTTAAAGTACAAACAATAAAATCTTCTTCGTTACGCAAACTTAATTCATCTGGAATGCATGTAAAATCATTTAATTTATAATTTGAAAATTCTAGAGCGGAAAGTTTTACAGAGTTATATGTATCTGAATTTAATTGAGAACTCCCACATACAGTTGCTACTGAACCTTTTTTAATGACGGTTCCACTTCCACTATTCTGTAAAAATATTTTAAATTGTGGTTTTAATTTATCATTCTCAATAAACATCCTAGGCTCAATTCTATCAATTACAACAGGTCCTCCTTGACCTCCAGACATTGAAATAACTTTATCTCCTTCACAAGGTTTCTCAGTTACAGTAATACTATGTGGATCAGTATCAATACATATCTCAGTAAAAGCCAAACCCATATAATCATAACAAAAATTAGTATAAATGTAAGACTCATGAGATTCTCGTAATTCGTCCAAATCATTTATCTTTAATGGAATTTCAATAATATCAAAATCATCAAAATCTTTAAAAAAATCTTTTCCTTCTAAAACTAAATTATTACATATTGCAATATTATCTTGGGCTGTACATTTATCAGTTGAACTTGTTTGAATAAATCCTTTTTCAAGACTTATAACCATTTTAGAATTTTGTACCTTATAAACCCCTTTATTTTCAATTTTAATTATATAATTCATCTCTTCTCCTTCAAAGACTTCATCTGGTAATTTATTATCAAAAAAATCAAGCTCAACTCCAACCCTACCTTTGTATATTTCTTTATCAATTTTAGGCTCCCCATCCGTGGACGAATCAGTACAACTATTCAATAAAGTTACCAAAATTAATATGGAAATAAGTTTGTATATTTTTTTCATTATTCTTCACATAAATAATTATATTCAGGGTCCAAAATTTTTCTGCTTACATAATTATCTGGCTTACATTTATCTTGAGAATCTACCCATGTATAAGCATATCCTGAATAACTATCAATCCTACAACAAAATTCAGATTCACAATTTATTGGTTCAACCACTGATGAAATTATTTCAGGACTATCATCACCTAACTTACGACAAATTTCTTCATCTGACCATGTATACGTTGCTTTTGTTGTTGATCCTTTAGTTTTTGTAGAACAACATATTTGATTTTTCTGAATCATTTCCTCTTGTTCTGACATTACCCCAAATCCTTCAACTTCAATACCTATTTTTTCTTCAAGAATATACGTATAATCCACGTGAGCTTTCAAAAATCTAGTAGTAACTGGAATAGGATCTAAACCTGCACGATTGATATTCATATTACAGTTTACAGTTCTAGATTCTTCTGTGATTTCATCAAAGCTTTCAGCAGTTTCATACACTTTATACCCTGGTTCTTGTCCACTGCTTGATAATACAACAACTGAATCACATGATCTTGAAGGATCATATATTGAAAAATCATCTGGTAGTTTAAAATAAATTTTATCAATTTGTTTAATGTGTCCTCCTCGTTCCCAATTATTTACTACAGAAATACCAAAAAAAGGTCTCAAGTTATTAGTATCTCCTAAATCCCATGGAGGATTATCTGTAGCTATTGCTAACAAAACTGGACCAGTTGACGAGATTGACTCAGGTTCTATATCTGTAACCCCGTAAAGTTCACTTAGAACTGTCTTTCCAGTAGGTTGTCTACCTTTATCAACTAAAACTTGTAAATCATCAATTAACCTATCACGATCCATTAAAAAAACTCTTAAATCAGCATCTGCACTAAAATCATACTCTGCAGTAAACACTACATCATAACTTCCTTCAGGTAATGATTCAAAATAACATTGTATATGGCGCTCAACTCCTGATAAAACATCAATTGTTATTGTTTCTGCATTATTTTCTTCATCAACTATACCATGAATTTCATAAGCTCCTATGTCGTTTTCAATTTCAGTTTTACATGATAAAACAACTTGAAATGGTTTATCTAAGGTCCTAGCTTCTAATTTTACCCATAAATGTATGGGATTACCCGGCCGGAGTGTTCGCTCACCCCTATCCATTTCTTTTAAAAATACTCCTTGAGGATTCTCTGACGGTTCAGTTCCACCACCATAAATATAACTAGTGTTAAACGCCTGATTCCACATATCTCTAGTCAACACCTGCCAACCTCCACTAAAATCTTCCCACCATTGTTTTGCTACACTTCTTGGTAAAGTATCAGTTCTATTTCTAATCATAGTCATTCCATTAAATGCCATAATCAAATTCATTAAAAACAAAAATATGAATAGATAACTAAACAAGGGTGCACCATTATGTCCTTGAGCAAAAATTAATGAAAAATATATCCAAAGTGGGATATATAATCTGCTAAATTGAATTGCTGTTAATCCTAACGGTGCAATATTTAACATTCCTTTTATTGCTGCAAATCCAAAAAAATCTACAAAGGTAAGTCCAAATATCATCCAACTAAAACTTGCTAAATCATCACTTGCTGCTCTTTTAAGCATGTAATATGCTGAAACTGAAAAAGCTAAATGAATCATTGACATCAAATCAGGAAAACTAACAACTCCAATTAATATCCATAAAAATTCAAGTGCCCATTTACTAATAATTTCTTGCCTATCCATACTTTTTTTGTACAAATATAATAGTCCAAAGATTATAAATGGTAAAAATAGTCTTGCAGCGTTAAGCCATACTCTTGAATTTTGTAAAACTTTTATAGGATAACCATTCCATAATAAACGTAAATCCATATAATATAAACCTACTGCTAAAAGTACAATTGAGAATGCTAACCCAGTATTCAATGAATCTGATTGTTTATCAACTACTTTTCCAAAAACCATTATTATTAATCTAGAACAAGTATGCTATTTAAATCTTACTCTGCCATTAGGATTTTAAGCTCAGTAATATCAAGTTTTTCAGTTTTCGGTATTACTTCTACAGCATTATTACCTTCCCTAATAAATGAATTAATTTTCCTATGATAATCTGATTCATATGTTTCAATTTCAGTAATATAATCATTAATGTATACTTCTCCTTTTTTTCTATCTACACTATTACTAAATAATAATGTTATATTGATATCTGCATCGTCACTCTCAATCTTTTCAAATTGTTCAGCATCTAAGTAAAAGAAATATGTTGGGAATAATGGTTCTCTAAGTTTAAGTTTTGTCTCAATATTATATAATAAATAATTCCCTTTGTCAGTTGTAAATCTTAGTTCATTTTCTCCTTGAACTAATCTATTCCCATCAACTGGAGGTACTTTTATTATATCTCCACAATCAGGAACACTATCATATATTTTCCTTTTTCTTAAATAAATTTGAAGTGGACCAACATCCGGTTCACGACAATCTGCAACAAATCTAAGTTCTAAAAATTCAAGATTATCCATCTCTTTTTCAGTTACAAATAATACTTGAGTGTTATCTTGAGATGTTTTATCAGTCACGTCAGCAGTAATCTTTAAATTTTCAAGAGCATACTCATTAAACTTCCAAAATTCTACTCCTGGACCAGACACACTAAAAACTAACCTATTCTCTTCACGTAAATAATCTTTTGGTAGTCTTAATGGACTTGGACTAGCAGTTGTTAATTCTCTACTCATTATAATTACATCATTTAATGTTATTGACAATATCCCTGATTTTTGAGATGCACTATAAGACAATACAAAATTTTCTATATTTTCAAAATTATCAATAAAAAATGAAATATTACCTTTTTGTTCTTCAAATAATGATTTTTTAATATAGAGAGAATCAAACTCTAATAACGATGTAGCGTCCGTCCTAGTAAATAAACTAAACGAAGGAAAATCTTTAACAATCTCATCTTCAGCAATATTACTTAATCTACCAGGCTCTTCAGTCATTATAACCGTAACCAAATCTTTTGGATCCTCCTCACCATACAAATAAGTCCTATTTTGTTCTAATAAATTAGCTCTATCATCAGGAGGTAAAAATAAGATATATACGATTAAAATAACAATTATTAAAAAAATATAGAGTGCCACATATTGTTGAGGATTAGCGACTTGTCCTTTCTTTTTCATAGTTGAATATAGAAAACAGGCAATTAGATATATAAATCTTTTCATCTTTTCAGGTCTTATGAAGATACTTGCAACTGACTTTAGGAAAGGATTTTTCAAAGCAAAGATAGAAAACCTTGATGATCTATGGTATTTAACTTATATTATAGAGAAATCTGATATTATTAAAGCAAAAACATTTAGAAAAATTAAACTTGGTGGAGAAGACGACCGAAATAAAAAAATTATTAAAAAAGTAACTTACCTGGCAATTGAAGTAGAAAAGTTTGAATTCTCCAAATATTCCAATGTACTAAGAGTTAATGGAACAATAAAAGAAGGACCCGAAGATATTCCTCTAGGAAGCTTTCATACAATAAACTTAGAAGAAGGTACTGAATTCAAATTAATTAAAAAGAATTTTTTAAAATACCAGATAGACAAATTAAAAGAATCTGCAAAAGAATCGAATCACAAAATTTTAATCGTTGTCCATGACCGTGAAGTTGCTTACTTTGCTTTGTTAAAAAAATATGGATATGAATTAATAACTCAGATTAAAGGAAATGCTCAGAAAAAAACTGATGTAAAAACTGAAGTCAATGATCTTTTCCCTATGATTAAAAAACTAATTGAAGATTTTGACAAACAACATGATCTTTCTAACATTATTATTGCAAGTCCAGGTTTTTGGAGAGAATATGTACAAAAATTGCTTAAAAATAATAAAAAAGTTGTATATGCGACATGTTCATCTGTTGGAATTAATGGCATAAATGAAGTACTGAGACGTCCTGAAGTACAAACTGTATTAAAACAAGAAAGATTTGCAAGTGAAACTAAAAAAGTTGAAGAATTACTTGAACAAATATCAAAAGAAGGAAAATCTGAATATGGTCTTAAAAATGTTATTAAAGTTACAGAATTAGGAGCAGTTGAACAACTTCTTGTAACTGATGGTATTATCCACAAGATGCGACAAGATGATAATTTTAACAAACTTGAAAGGTTAATGAGAAAAGTTGAAGCAATGAATGGACAAATTCATATAATTAGTTCTGAGCATGTTGCAGGTAACCAGTTAGATGGACTTGGTGGAGTTGGAGCAATTCTTAGATATAAAACATGAAAACATTTACAATTAAAAACAAATTAGGTCTAGATTTACATGTAAAAGTTCAAAAGAAATCTAAAACTGATGTATTTGTTGTTTTCCACGGTATGTTTGGCAGCAATGAAGGATTTTACATTAAACAAACACTTGAATATTTATCAGAAAAAAAATATTCAACAATTTCTTTCGACTATACTGGGCATGGGAAAAGCCAAGGGAAATTTGAAAACGTATCAATTAGTCAAATTATTAATGATAAAGACTTAATCATGAATTACGCAAAATTTCATTTTAAAAATATATATCTAATTGGATTTAGTTTTGGTGCCCATCCATTAATCCATGAAGCATCCATAAATAATAAAATCAAAGCAGCTGTATTATTTAATCCTGCAACAAATATGATTCAATTAGGATTTAGAAATAAAACTAGTTCAGACTTAGATAAATATACTAAAAAACATAGAAATGTAAATTTAATTACAAAATTCAAATTCTTACTAGATGCTATAAAATATAATATGTATAAAGAAGCTAAAAAAATTAGATGTCCATTATATGTTTATCACATTAAAAATGACAATAGTGTCCCTGTTGAACAATCCTTTAAACTAAAAAAACATATTATTTCAAAAAACAAATTTGTCCATAAATTAGGAAGCAATCATGGATTACGTAAAGAAATAATTGATGGAACTTTCAAATCAAAACTCCTACATGATGCTTTTGTTTGGATTGAGAAAAATTCTTAAATTGATTTAATTAATACTTTATTATGATTGATGCATTTATAATAAAATTAATTTTATCTTTTGTAGTTGGAAGTTCATGGGTTACTATTACAACAATTATTGCTGAAAAATTTGGTAGTAAAATTGGAGGTCTTGTTGGAGGACTTCCTTCAACCTCCGCCATAATGTTATTTTTTGTTGCAATAACTCAAAATATAGACTCAGCAGTAAGTGCTACGACAATGCTGCCACTATTTTATTGTTTTAATGCAGTATTTTTAATCATGTTTGCACTCCTTGCAAAAAAAGGATTAGGAATAAGTTTTTTCTCATCAATTTTTGCATGGGGTTTACTTGCTGCAATATTAGTATGGTCAAAATATAACAATTTTGTAGTAGCTTTAATCTCTTGGATAATAACTTTGATTCTTACCATTTATATTTTTGAAAAAAAAATCAAATTAAAATCACATAAAAAAGTAAAAATAAAATACACAACTAAACAAATATTTTTTAGAGCTTTTTTGAGCGGAGCAATAATTTGCCTAGGTGTATTTCTTGCAAAGCTTGGTGGACCAATTTATGGTGCAGTTTTTGCAGCATTCCCAGCAATGTTTTGTTCAACCCTTATTATATCATATCTATCGAGTGGATACAAATTTGCAAGATCTTTGACAAAATCATTAGGAATAAGTGGAATGATAAATATCCCAATTTATAGCTTAGCTGTAAGATACACATATCCTTTATTTGGAATATTATTTGGAACTATTGTATCACTATTAATGTCTGTATTTTTTGGATATATTACGTTTAATATTTTAAAGAAAATGATGTAACTAACGATTCAACCATCTATATCTTTGAATCAAAGCATACATTGCAGTTGCTGCTTTGTATGGAACATTAAAATCTGGAACATGATTATTCTCAAGAAGTTCAACAGCATCTCTTGAAAATTTTCCACCCATATAACTTGTAACAATTGGCTTATTTGGGTACTTTTTTCGAGCTTTCAAAACTGCTTTTGCATCAAGTATTGGTTGAGTCATTGTTTGTAAAGTTTGAATTACAATAAGTCCATGAATATTTTTTTGTTGTAATAATGTATCTATTGCAATATCATATCTATCATGCAGAGCATCCCCCACTAAATCTAGTGGATTTCTTCTTGAATATGCATAATGCATCCTACCTGAATTATCTAATTTATCCAAAGTTTCAAATGAAAGTTCTGCTAAATTTATTCCTAATTTTTCACAGTGATCTGCACATAGTACTCCAGCCCCACCACCATTAGTAATAATAGCAATATTATTTTTACATGGAGGTTGAGATGCTAATGCCTCTGCTTTTTCAAAAAGTTCGTCAACATTGTCAGCAATATGTACACCTGATTGTTTAAACGCTGCTTTATATATTTCATAACTTCCTGCAAGACTTCCCGTATGGCTTGATACTGCCTTCATACCAGTTTTACTTCTACCAGCTTTAAGTGCCACAATTGGTTTATACTTTGAGACTTCTTTTGCAATTCTCATAAACCTTTTACCATCTGTTAATCCTTCAAGATAAATTGCAATTGATTTAGTTTTTTTATCTTCTTTTGCCCACTTTAATAAATCTCCAAGTCCAATATCTGCTTTATTACCAATGCTTACAACAGTACTAAACCCATAATTTACTTCAAGCGACCAATCAATAACACTGTCAATTAATGCTCCTGATTGAGAGAAAAATGCAACTTTTCCAGAATGAGGCATACATGGACCAAAAGACGCATTTAAACTATTCGAGGGCCTCATCAATCCTAAACAATTTGGACCAATTATCCTTATATTTGCTTTTTTTGCAATCCTTAAAACTTCAATTTCAAGTTCTTTACCAGCTTCACCAATTTCTCCAAATCCTGCTGAAATAATTATAACTCCTTTCACTCCTTTTTTGGCACAATCTCTTAATACAAAGGGTACAATTTTTGCAGGGACAACAATCACAGCCAAATCTATTTTTCCTTTGATATCTAACAAATTTTTGTAACACTTTATTCCAAGGATTGAATCTGCTTTTGGATTAATAGGGTAAATCTTCCCTTTGAAAGGTTTGTTAGTTTTACTTTTAAATACCCCGCCTTTAAGTAAACTTTTTACCACTCCCTGACCCGCTGAACTAGGATTTCTTGATGCACCAATCACAGCTACAGAATTTGGATTAAAAAACTGTTCTAACATTATTTAATCATCCTCGCATCAACCACAGTAATATGTTTTTCATTAAACATAACTGGATTAAAATCAATTTCTTTGATGTGTTTTTCATTCATTGCTAATTTTGACAAATTCATAAGAACTTCAACTAATCTTTCCTTTTTAATTGGTTTTATATTCCTATATCCTTCAAAAATCTTTTTACCTTTTATTTCATCAATCATATCATAACAATCTTTCTTTGTTAGAGGTGCCACCCTCATACTAACATCTTTAATTATTTCTGTGAATACCCCACCTAAACCAAAAACTATCACAGTATCAAAGACTTCATCTCGATTCATTCCAATGATTAATTCTTGACCTTTTACCATCTCTTGAACAATAAAAGAGTATTTTGTAATATTATGCATTTTCATCAAAGTTGAGAGAGTTTTAAGATGCCTATTAAGTTCAAATAAATCTTTTATACCTATATGAACAACTCCAAAATCTGACTTATGAATTATTTGTGATGAATCAACTTTTAATGCGACTGGAAATTTTAACTTAATAGATTCAAGTTTTGATTCTGAGAATATAAGTGTCTTTGGATAAACAAGATTATATTTTCTAAGTAATTTTAGGACCTCTTTTTGTTCAATCAACATTATATTTATTTTTATTGACTCTTAAGTATAAATACTTTTTCTTTGTTGCCAGGGACAAAACGTTTATACTACACACGGGTAAACAAAACCAAAACATATTAATACTAGTTCAAATTAACTAATTTTAGTACATTTTAAAATAGTAATCGGTGGGGTGAAAACATGATTGTTAAAGATGAATTTCTGAGTAAGTTACGTAGATACTTCGCTTTAAATTTATATGAAGTAAAAATTTGGACAGCCCTTTTATCAAGAGGAGTCTCAACTGCTGGTGAGTTATCTGATATTGCCAATGTTCCAAGATCAAGAAGTTATGATGTTCTTGAAAGTTTGGAGAAAAAAGGATTTGTTGTAATGAAACTTGGTAAACCAATAAAATACATTGCAGTACCTCCAAATGAAGTTGTTGAACGTGTTAAAAAGAACATGCGTAAACAAGCTGAAGTTGCAGTGGACAGATTAGAAAGCCTAAAACAAACTGAGGTATTGAAAGAATTAACAAATTTGCATGACCAAGGAGTTGAATTAATTGAACCAAGTGAATTATCAGGTTCATTAAGAGGAAGGCATAATTTGTATAATCATCTTGAGATGACCATTAAAGGTGCAGAATCAAGTGTTGAAATAATGACAACTGAACAAGGAGTTATAAGGAAGATTGAAGCTCTTTCACCATTGTTTGAAGAACTTAATTCAAGAGGAGTTAAAATAAAAATTGCAGCTCCTATAACTGACTCAAGCAACAAAATTGTTAAAGAAGTCTCAAAATTTGCAGAAGTCAGACATACTGATAGTAAAGCACGTTTTGTTTTAGTTGATGGAAAAGAAGTTTTGTTCATGGTAAACGATGACGCTAGTGTACATCCAACATATGATATTGGAATTTGGGTTAATACACCTTTCTTTGCATCAGCATTGTCAGAATTGTTCAACTTAGCTTGGACTCAGATGAAACCAGTATTAAAACATTAATTTCTTAATTATTTTTTTATTTAATTTATTCTCAAAACGCTTAGATTATTATTAGTGAATTTAATTCACATTTGAAAAATCAGATTTTCACTCATTTTGAGTATGTTAAAAACCTTAGGGTTTTTGACACCCTGAAAATCTTTGTTTTTCATGGTATCCTATAATACTTCAGTCCCACCAATTGAAAATCAATAAATTTTCAAAAGTCAAATTATTATTTGACAAGTCATAAACTGATAGTCTAGTATGTATTAAAAAAAAATGATAAAATAGAATAAAATTATTCGTTTTCTGGGTTATATGATGGAATTGCTGATTTACTAATAATCATAATATCGCCCATACTTTTAACAAGTGGATGAGGAACAACTACACCTTTTGCACTACCCAACACTTGGTTTAAAAATGAATTCCTTGTTGCTTTGACTCTCCAGCCAAATAATTTATTTTCAGTTACAATGACTTCTTCGATATCTCCAAAATAATCTCCTTCATCTGTAAAAACCTTCATATCGTAACATTCTGACACTCTTTTCATCTTAAGCATTATAAAATCCCTCCATAAATACATATTTATAATTTATTCAAACATTTAAATAGTTTTTTGTATTTCATAAGACACATATGACAGTAATTATTGTAACTGGAACACCTGGAACTGGTAAAACAACGTATGCAAAAAAGTTTGCTAAAGATAAAAATTATGAGTATATTGATGTAAAAGAAGTCATTAAAGAAAATAATTTGTCTGAAAATCATGATGATGAGCTTGATACTGATATTATTGACACTGATAAATTAAATGGCGTCTTAATTGATATCATAAAAAAAGAAAAAGATGTTGTGATTGATTCACACCTATCCCATTATCTTCCTCCTGAATTAGTTGATGAATGTATTGTTACAAAATGTAACATAAAAACACTAAAGAAAAGACTTGTTGAACGTGGTTATTCTGAAAGTAAAGTTCATGAGAACCTTGATGCTGAGATTTTTGATGTGTGTAGGATTGAAGCTCTTGAATCTGGTCATAATGTTATTGTTATTGATACAACTCAATAATCAAATTAAGGTTTTTTTAAAACAAATCCTAAAACCTCTAAAGGTTTGTATTTTCCTTTAGCTATCTGCATACAATAATCTGTTATGTCTGAAAAGGACGTATTTAATCCAAAACAATCATTCCAAGAATATACCTCTCCTTCTTGTTCTAAATCAAATTCAGGTAAAAAAGGTCTCAATAAATGGGTAGTTATCCGTCCAATTGTAGTCCCACTATTCATTCCAACCTTAAGACCCAAATCAGTAAATAAATTTTGAGACTCATCCCTTGATAAAGGCACTAATCCTTGGCCTAAAAATTCATTATGCATATCTCTTGCACTACTATATTTCTCAATTGTTTCTGAGATATAGTGAAGAATACTACCTGGTCTCATCATATGGATTACTTGACTCGAATAACCACCAACAGTTAAATCTTCAATTAATTGTGGACCTGGAAATAAAATTTCCACATAATTTGCAAAAGTAGGTGGATGCTTCCAATCAGCTAAAAAATAAGTCATACTATTTGAAAAATGTTCATCATGAATATCAATACCTAAAAATTCAAAAGTTTGAAATCTAGATAATGTTGACAAATGTTTACTTCTTAATCCATCCCTCGTCCCTATATCAACAGCATAGTCAACACT
>Ga0233437_1000767_pt1 | contig 67825 bp, 54 predicted proteins | sample SI_122_August201_FD_182714 | JGI IMG/M metagenome (GOLD analysis project Ga0233437, IMG submission 182714) | Seawater microbial communities from Saanich Inlet, British Columbia, Canada - SI_122_August2016_200_MG | ecosystem: Environmental > Aquatic > Marine > Inlet | place: Canada: British...
CGCCATCGTGACGCCATTTCGTGACGCCGGACTTCGGATGCCGGACCTCGGACCTCGGACTGCGGACCCCCGGACCCCGGACCCAAATCTCTTTACTTCGTTGCCATATATTCTACAATTTCGGTGAGATTTGGAACTGAGGGTTGTGCTCCTTTTCGCGTAACTGAAATGGCTGCTGCTGCGCTGGCAAATTGGATGGCCTGTTCGAATGGTTTTTCATTTGCCAATGCCACTGCCAGGGAGCCGTTGAAAACATCACCGGCTGCTGTAGTGTCGATAGCTTTTTCTTTATAAGCACTGAAGTGTTGATGGCCATTTTCGTTGCACAACAGGCAACCTTTTTCGCCCAGAGTAACAATAATATTTTGAATGCCTTTTTCAAGGAGTTTTTTCGCTGCTACCCTGACAGAGCCTATATCGCTAAGTTTTTCGCCTGTCAGGATTTCCGTTTCTGATTCATTCGGAGTCAGGAGCCAGGTTTTGCTGAGGAGCTCATCTGGTAAGGTCTGAGCCGGAGCAGGGTTGATAATAACTCTTGTATTATGTTGATGTGCGATATCCACAATTGTTATAATGGTTTCAAGTGGAATTTCAAGCTGCACTAAAACATATTCAGCCTCAGAAATGGTTTTCTCAAATAATCGGATATCAGAGACTGACAAGCTCATGTTGGCTCCTGGAGCCACAGCGATTGAGTTTTCACCTTTCTCAGATACAAATATCTGTGCTATTCCAGTTGGTTCATCTTCATCATAGAGAATGAAATCAGTATTGAATCCTTCATTCTCAAAATGAGACAGCATATTTTCTCCGAAGATATCTTTTCCAATTTTGCTTATAAAGCAGATATTTCCTCCTGCACGTGAAGCTGCGACTGCCTGATTTGCTCCTTTTCCGCCAAATACCGTAGATGATTTACCCCCTAAAATTGTTTCACCCACTGCCGGAATTCTGGGAAGATAAATAACCAAATCCATATTTGAACTTCCGATCACTACCAAATTCATAAAATAAAATATTAGTTGTTTAGTCAGCTGTATTAAAAAATCAGGCAATTCTGGAATAAATAATGAGTCCTAAGCCAAGGATAAAGCATATGAACATGAGAATGATCAACCAGTTTTTTGATTTGGGCAGGTCTTTAAGTTCTTTCCAGATAAAGACACCCCATATTGCCGCTATCATTGTTGCTCCTTGTCCGAGGCCATATGCTATTGCCGGACCGGCTTGCTCGGATGCAATAATACTGAAAGACATGCCTATTCCCCAGATGATTCCACCCAGCAGACCGATGAGGTGAAGTTTTGGGGATCCGAGTTTAATGTAGTCTTTATATTTAACCGCTTTTCCGCTTATGGGCTTATACATATTCACTGTGTTGAACAGAAAGTTTGACGCTAGCAGGCCCACGGCAAAAATCACCAATGCGGTATATGGTGTAAGTTTACCTACTTCGGGAGAGACAAAATCAAGTGACATTGATTGAGCGATATATTTATAGAAAAAGCCCATTGCAATACCTGCAAGCAGAGATATGATGATTCCTTTGAGGGGCTTTTGTTTAGACTTTTTGAGTATGTTTTTATATGCCAGTGCATCGAATATTACGGCGATAGCAATCAGTAGCACACCGGCAAAAAGTATAGTCGGATTCCCTTCGGGATTGTCGATATAATTCGTGATTACTCCCAGTACGAGGGCAATCCCGATACCGATTGGGAAAGCAATTGCCATACCGGCAATGTCGATAGCAATTACCAATAGCAGATTAGCAAAATTGAAAATTATTCCACTCACGAGAGCTGAAGCAATGAATTTTCCCTGGGCCTGTTTAATATCGAGCAGAAAGCTTCGTCCCTCATCTCCATATGATCCAAGGGTAAAAGCCAGTAGGAGGGTGACAATTAGAATCCCTAATGCATAATCCCAATAGAACAACTGAAAGGGCCATTTTTTACTTGACAGTTTCTGGGTATTTGCCCAGGATCCCCAGCAAAGCATGGTGATGATACAGAAAAGCACCGCAACAAAATAGCTACTGATTATATACATGTTTTTTAGGAAATATGATTATTTGCATCAAGGTAGTTTATTTTCTTCCACTGGCCCCAGGATTCTGCATATATATTAATATTGGAAGGAATTGGTTTCTACGTTTATTACCAATCGGTTCATCCGTTTAAAAATGAAGCAGGATGAGGATGACACGCGTTTTCCACTGGTTTGTTACTCAACAATACGAGAAAATTTGCATTCGATGCAGATCTGGTGTATATTTACATCAAGAGCAAAATATTATGACAAGACAAAGTATATCGTTCACAAAACCAAATGATGATTGGTTAAAAGCACAAGTAAATAATGAAGAATACACTAGCAAAAGCGAACTAATCAATGACTTGATTAGACAGGCTAGAAAACAGCAAGTTCAAGTAGATTTTATTAGAGCTAAATTGGATAAATCTGAAAGTAGTGGATTTACTGAAGATACAAAAGATCAAATTTTAGAACAATCAAAGTCTTTACTTAATGGCCAAATATAGATTAAGTAATGAAGCTAAAGAAGACTTGATACGAATTCATCATTGCGGCATCGAAAAGTTTGGAGTGACTCAAGCTGATAAATACATTGATTCATTTTTTGGGTATTTTGACATCATTGCCCAACGACCCTTTTCATTTGAATCGGTCGATTATATAAAAGCTGGTTATAGGCGTTGTGTTTGCGGACCTGATAGTATCTTTTACCGAATAAACAATGGAGCAATTGAAATAATGGCAATAATTGGAAGACAAGATTTGAATAAGATTCTATAATTATTCTGAACATATATGCCGTGTTCAACAACACCCTCGAAATTTGGTATAGATATATCAGATGATTATTTTTTGTTATGTGAGCTCCATCCTACAAATAAAATTGAATATATGCGGATGAAAACAAACTACATAGTATTAAAAAGGAGCCTAACTGTATTGTTAATAATGTTCACGTCAATATATTCTTATGCCCAATATGATAGTTTTCCTTTTGGAGGCTATAATCGAACATTCTTGATGCACTTACCAATTGGATATAATGGAACAAGCGATATTCCACTGATTGTTGTGATGCACGGAGGGTTTGGAAATGCCTATAATATTGAAAACCAATCACAGTTAAGTGCAAAAGCAGATGCAGAAAACTTTATAGTTGTATCTCCTGAGGGAGTTAAAGGAGGTGCTTTTAATATTAGTTCCTGGAATGCAGGCGGGTGTTGTGGTTTTGCAAGTAGCTCAAATGTAGATGATGTAGGCTTTATAGATGCATTATTAGATACTTTATTAAGTCAATATGCTATTGATTCAAATCGTATTTATGCCACAGGTATGTCAAACGGAGGTTTTATGTCATACAGATTAGCTTGTGAATTATCAGACAGAATTGCAGCTATTGCCCCAGTGGCTGCCTCAATGAGTATGGTAGCTTGCAATCCTGTTCGTCCTGTCCCTGTCATAGCTTTTCATTCCTATTTAGACACAAATGTGCCTTATTTGGGAGGTGTAGGGAGTGGTCCATCAGGTCACAATAATTCACCTCAAGATTCTGTTTTAAATGTCTGGGCAGGCATGAATAATTGTATGAATTTGAATGATACAATTATTGATAATAATGAATACACTTTGATTAAATGGACATCAGGTGATTGTGCATCTGAAGTTCATCATTATGCTACACAAGATGGCGGACATTCTTGGCCTGGGGGAGTTCAAACAGTAATTGGTGACCCTGTGTCAAGTTTCATTAATGCAACTGATTTGATGTGGTCGTTTTTTCAGCAACATACGCTTAATTGTAGTCCTTTATCGGCATTTAACAAAGGGTTAGAAAAAAACAAAACTGAAATATATCCAAATCCTACAAACGGACAATTAAAAATTCATTCAGAAATTATCTACACAAAACTCGAAATTTCAGTTTATAGTTTAACAGGACAAAAAATATTAACAGTTAAGGACCAAACAGAAATTGATATAAGCCACTTAACAAAAGGAGCATATTTTATTAAAGTCAAAATGGACGGAGCAATAAGGATGGAAAAAATAATAAAAATAGAATAGCCAGGATAAATTCCAGAAGGATGACAGGACATATCAATCTTGTTTCATCTTTCAATCAAAATCCAATTCAGGATAGTCTCAAATGCCAATCCTAAATTTCCAACCTGGCAATGATTCTGACCATGTTCTTTTTCGGTAAAAATATGTCCGGTAAGCGATTGAGCGTTGTTTAAGGCTTCCATTTGCATGTGGTGCATTTTCACAGGTACCATGTGGTCTTCTTCTCCGGTAAGAATCAGAACATCCTGGGTAACAAGATCAGAATGAAGATTCTCCTCGTTTATGGTAGTAAGTACTTTGAAAGCTTCAATAGGAATATCTTTATCTGTAACATACATAAGATGGTTGGCAAACCATGCATAGCTGAGATCCTTTTCCATTTGCTTTAACATCGTTTTATTAGTGAAGCGGGGTAGTTTATTTAGCATGAAGCGAGCCATTGCCTGTCCAAACTTGTTAGCATATTGGTTCACATCAAAGGATACACTTGATGCAACTACTCGCTTAATGCGAGGTTCGAAAGCTGCTGCTCTTAAACTGAGCCATCCTCCCATCGATATTCCAATTAAAGTCACATTATCCAGGTTGAAGTAATCCAGAATGGCTCCAACTGGTTTTTCCCATTCAATATCAAAGCCCATATCCTTTTTATTCCTTGATGATCCCATCCAGGGCGATTCAAATGTAATCACATCATAGCCATGTTGTTGAAAAAAGATCATCATTGAAAATAATTCCTCTTTATAGGAATCATACCCGCCATGAATCACAATGCTGCCTTTTTTCTTTCCGTTAAGTGCTTTTAGTCGTATGGATTGAATCGTTGTTTCTCCATACGGAACTTCGATAATCTCTAAGTCATAGCTCTCAACTGCCCCATAAAAGACATCAATGAATTTCTTATATAATTGTTCCTTCGTTGGTGCGTTAACTTGGTCGCTTTCTGCCTCATGAAAAAGGAAAAGCTCTGCAGCCCGATAGTAGAAAGCTGCATTTAGCAAGCGTTTATCAGCTTCAGCCTTCTCAGCAAGGACAAGCATGCTTTTTGTCCAATCATCAAATGATTTTATTGAGGGCCCAACTTCCATAAAATCCTCATATCTGGCATAGCCCATCGACAGCCATCTGTTCATCTGAAAATTAAATCCTGCATCTTCGTTAAAATCATGATATCCTATCGGATAAGTAATTTCTTGGGCTGATGTTTGTTGGATGTCAATTGAGATTAATACTCCTATTACAAGAATGATGATGAAATTCGACCGTATCATATCAGGCAATTTGATTTAATATAAATGTATTAAAACTGAGGAATAATTAATGAATAAATCGATCAATTAATGAACAGGATTTACAGCTTAGTTTGAATCGGTAAGAGGTACTGAATACACCGGATTGTTTAATTAACAATACGATGCAGCTTCTATATCTTTCAATCTTTGAGTTTATTGAAAGCTGGTACAACAAGAGAAGAAGGCATTCAGCTTTAGGATATAAACGCTAAATGAAGCAAGCCAAAGGCGAGCTCGGCATAGCCAATTTGAAAAAATAAATTGTAATTTTAGCAAACAGCATTAACTCAGCGTCCATTTAATTGTGGTAAGTCCAATACTCTTACAACAAAGGGGTTAAATTTAGGATACAAAGGTTCGTATGTGAACTATTATATTGCAAATAGTAAGGTTTTAGTGCCAAATTATAATGACCCAAACGATGCGACAGCACATACCATAATTCAGACTTTATATCGAAATAGAGCAGTGGTTGGTATCGATGTCAGAAATTTATATGAAAATGGAGGAATGGTTCATTGTGTAACTCAACAGCAAGCGATGGAACGATAATAAGGCCACAAGAACAATGAAATCAGGCTGATTGATTTTCTATAACTCGAATGCCTAATTTCGTTTTTTTAATAAAGAAACCAGGGTATGGATTAAAGGACTTCCCTTAAAATGCCAACGTCCCCATATTCAAAACTTTGGTAAACATTAAGAAAGGAAGGCAATTAGACCTTTTTGTAAAAATATCAAATAGAAAAATATTATGATGAGAAAATTAATTATTTTATTAGGTCTAATGTCATTAATTAATAATATTTACGCTCAGTATCCAAACAACGAAGATGGTCAATATGAGGATATGTTAACGCCTGAATACTATAATACACCAAATGGAGGCGCATTCAGACTTGAAGTAAACAAATTTGTGCACTATGCCAGACAACAACCTTTTCAGCACCCATTTAAGGATTCTTCGGGGCAGATACCGACATACACAATTCATAGAGGTTTTGGAGATGGAATTGGACCCGGAGGAACAGGTAGTCACCACCCTGCATTAGATTACTATGTTGGGAACTCAACACAAGTGAATATTTATGCTGCTCACGAAGGCATTGTCGCTATTAGCAGGGATATTGCCAGATATAGGCATTACCTTTCTGTAACTACTGATATACATGATAGTTTAGGTAACATAATTGGGGAAATGGCAACTTTATACGCACATATTGACCTCGACCTTGATTCTGCGGCCAATCTCAATTTAGATGGACAATACGTAAGCAAAGGCGATCTAGTTTCAATGCACTTATATTCAGGAACAATGGGCGGTCCACATCTGCATTTTGAAATAAGGTACTACCGAACTACTGATGCCGGTATTGAAGATTTTTATGGTGGAAATGTAAGAGGAAATACCTCTCCATCTTCAGGAAGTTGGACGTACGGTTTTTGGAATCCCAATACTGGTTATGGATTTGCCGACCCACTAAACCAAATTAATTCAGAGTCTTTAAATGTTGTAGAGAATAATTTCCAAAACCAAATTGCAATATACCCCAATCCGACTAAAAATATTTTGTCGATAGAAATTGATGGAATGATTGAAAACGCTATCATTGAATTATTGAATTTGCAAGGCCAAATAATAGAAAGATATGAGGTAGATATAAATAGTACAGTAATTATTGATTTAAGTAATTATCCTTCAGGGTTATACTTTTCACGCATCTCTAATGGCAAAAAATATTATATTGCAAAAGTTTTTAAAGAATAGCGATTTACCATACACTTAAGTATCCTTTTGAGGCAGAGCCGAAATAGGTCCTTTTTGTTGGACTAAACCACGCATTCAGAGAGATAGGAAATGTGATTTCAAAAAATCCGGCATCAGTCGTTTACTCGACTATATAGCGTTATTGTTTTTCTCAATTGAATTTGTCTAATTATTTAGCAGGGTATTTATATGGCAATATAATTGTATCCTTAAAGGTATCACATAATTCGGAATAGACATTCCTGTCATGCTTTCTGGCTGTTGACACAAAACCTTCTATGCGGGCATAGATTTTAGCACCAATGAACGTGCGAAAACAATTTGATATTTTCTGTTTGACCATAGCTGGTCTGATATCTCTTTCAGCCCATGTTGTAGAAAAAACATGGCACAGCATTTCTATTTGACTTATGACGAAAAATGCACTAATATATACTACCCTTTTGTAAAAGGTGCGGCTGCTTTTTGGGATAATTACCTACGTTTTGAGGACGGGAGTCCTGAACAATATTATCCTGAAGAAACCGATTGGTCAAGGTCCAGATATGCTTGTTTTTGTGGCATGGATGCATTGGTAGATGTTTTAGGGTATGATAGCGGATACCCATTTGTTACAATGGCTAGCAGACAGGCAGGAACTGTCGATAAGAAGTAATTGACTGAATTATCTTCAAGTCTGGCTTATAGCTGATCTTTTTTCATTCATTTGAGAGGCAAACGGTTTATCATTTGAAATTGCTACCTCTATGAGAGGGCTTGGGATATAAACCCCCAGAAAGAGAACATAAACAAAATCCACTATAGGGTGTTTTCCTGAAGTGCTTCAGCAACTGACACGTTAGACTTCAATAAATGCTTAAATTATGATTCCATTCTTTAGAAGAATTCGAAAAAAACTAGCAGACGATAACAAACCAATAAAATATTTAAGGTATGCCATTGGCGAAATTGTACTTGTAGTTATTGGTATCCTGATTGCAATTCAGATTAACAATTGGAATGAAGCAAATAAAAGACGTGAAAAAGAGTTGCACTATTTGACAAATATCAAGACAGACCTCTATTTGAATATTAAACAGATAGATAGCTATATTACTAAAAGGAATGAGCAAATAGAGTCGGCGTCTACTATGCTTCAACATATGGAAGGAATGCCAATTATGGATATTAATGTATTGAATGCACATGCTCTCAATATATATACCTGGCAGAGGTTTTTCCAAATCAATAATACATTCCAGGAACTTACCAATTCTGGGAATCTCACGCTTATCACTAACGATTCAATAAAGAATGCCTTACTTGATATAGATTCCCAGTACAAAAAGCTAAAAGCAGAAGAGGACCATTTTCGATTTGATACAGAAACTCTTTTGTATAAGCCTCTGTACAGGATATTGGATTTAAATCCTGCGGTAATAAATTACACTTTCCACGCTTCAAATGGCCAGGCCGGAGAGAATATTAAACTCAATGAAGCGCAATATGAAATTCAAAATCTTCTGATAGGAAACATAATATAACCTGCCCATTATGATTGAGCCATAAATCACTGTTTTCTTCACCACCCTTGCATGGGATACCATTTATTTCGAAGTTTTTAGACAAGTAGCAAGACCTGAGGCTTCCATCCTGATATAAGCCAACAGCTCTGTTTTTTTTAGTGCCATTACAAGGGATACTATCTATGATAATATCTTTAGCCAGTTGGAAATTCAGTAAAGAACCATCATTCTGAAAAAGCACATTGTTCTCCTTAAATGGCCAGGTTTCTTTATGATAAACAGGAAAACCCTGAATGCTTATGTCCTTTGATAAAGTAATCATATAATCATCGTCTGAATACCTGTTGTACCAACTTCCTTCTGGTATGAGTGTTCCATTAAACACATGATCTTCAGCTAAAGTAAATCCATAAAGTATACCTTCAGAATTAACCCTGAATCGACCTGTTACAGGAATAGATTGTATTACTTTGGGTTTCTTTAATTTGTAAAAATAGTAAGTACCCATATTGTTTGAGAATTCTTCAAACCAGACCTTTTTGTAATCATCAGTTACTTCCAATGGAAATTCGTCATAGGATTTAGACTGCCTGTTTTGTGAATTACATGAAATAGATAATAAAAAGAAAAGGAAGCATATACGATATTTAAGTTTTGCGTTCATAATGGCGGCTTGTATATTTTACTTTAAGTTACGGCATTACGAATCTGAAATCAAATTATTTTTACAGAGGAGAGTGAATTCCTGACTGAATAAAATGCTTTAGCATCAATAAGATTTTGTTTTTTGTTATTCCCGGTTCATCTGATTTTAATAATCTCTCGGATCATCATCAACGATGGCATACATGAAACCATTGAGCCATTTACCTCTTATCGGTAATATTTTTCGTCTAAGTCCTTCTTTAGTCATCCCAACTTTTTCCAGTACCCGGATTGACCTGTGATTTGGTGCGGCAACTCCGGCTTCTACTTTGTGTAGCTTGAATCGCTCAAAACCCATCAGAATCAATTTACGGGCAGTTTCAGTCGCATATCCTTTTCCCCAGAATTCAGGATTAAATTTGTAGTAGATCTCTCCAAGTCTGTACTTATCATTTGACAGACTCATGCCAGCCAATCCGATGAATTGGTCTGTCTCTTTTAATACGATAGTCCAGTTATATTGCTTACGTGGAAAATCTGTTTTGCCTTCAATTTCGGGTTTGATCAGCGCTTTGGTTTCGTCAATGGATGCAGGCAGACCAAGGGTGTTAAATTCATCCACTTCAGGAATGGAGTGAAGTTGATGAACCTGATCCAGGTCATCCCAGCTCATTTCTTTAAATACTAATCGATCTGATTCAAAGTTGCATTCAGATTTTTCATAAAGCATCTTCCAGTTACCAGATTGTTTGCCACATAACTCCTTGATAGTCAATTTTAAAATGACCATTGCATCCACATGTTTATCTCCATATTCAAGCTTACCGCTTGCTCCATGATGCCTCATGATTATATCAAGACCTTTGATTTTTTGAGAGGAATCACTAATAACTTCAAGCTCTCCTGAACCCACAAGCGACCTGAATGTGGTTGACCATTTACAGGCACTTTCATGAGTTATCAAGCTCACCGAATCATCAATTTCAAAGCCAACCTTTGGATTTATTCTCAGCAGATCCAATTTTTTACCTTTTGTGGCGGAGTGGATATAGAGACAATTTTCCTCATAGCCATAATTAAATGCTAAAACATAGGCTTGGTCACCGTCCATCATTGCAATTCTACAAATGTGAGATTTCTTAATAATCTCGTCAACAATGGCCAGGTCGCCTATTTCCTGATTAGTTTTTCTCATTGAATCAAATTGTTTTTGTTGCTGCCGGGGGTCGTATTCTACAGCTTTGAACTGATAACTATTTACTTACATGATAGCCATATTCATCGAGTTCTTTTGCAGACAAATTAATGACATTTATGTTTAAGGTCACATCAATGAGTGGCTTGTTACTTTTATCGCAATCAACTTTGGCAATCTCATCCAGAACATCCAGCCCTTTGAATATTTGACCAAATATCATGTAGTCGCCATCCAGACGTGGCAAGCCCTCTTTAGCATGAACGATATATAACTGGCAGCCTGCTGATATTTTATCCGGATTGTTATCCCTCCCAGCACCAACTGCTCCATAAATATGTTTAATACTGTCGTTAAATTCGGGCTCAATCAGGTAGGGTGAATTACTAAAACCTTCACGCGTATCGGGGCATCCTCCCTGAACAACAAAGTTTTCAATCACCCGGTTCATAGTTAAGGAATCCCAGTAGTTCTCATTAGCCAATGTGATAAAACTGGTTTTGTGCAGGGGCGTTTCATCATAAAGCCAAAAAAGCATCTCGCCCTGCGGAGTTATTATTTGTCCTACCGGATAGGTTTCTTTTTTGCAACTTGCTCCGGCTAATATCAGGAACAAACAGGACAGGACGGTTAATTTGTTCATCTACTCATGGTTTAGGATTGTTCCCTATCGGATTAATAACTGGTTTCATCGAGTCTAACTTTTCCTTTGAAGGTACGATAAACAAAAAAAGTATATCCTAAAACCAGAGGAGCACCGATAGCCACAATAGTCAGTATTGTACGCATTGCTTTAGTGGAAGCAGCAGCGTTATAAATATCGATATTGTATTTTGGATCGATCGTTGAGAGTAAAAGGTTGGGATACAGTTCTATTGCTACCAAAATCAATAGCAGGCTTATCGTGAAAGAAGAAAAGATGAATGCCTTTAAATATTTCTGTTTGCTTGCTAAACGTGGCACATTGGCGATACTCAGGAAGGTAAGTGCCGGAATAATAAACAGGAGAGGATTGGCTTTAAAATTATCCGACAGGTGAGGGATAAAAAACAGGGTATAAAGTGTAGTGATTACAAAAGCGATCATAAAAAATATGACAGCTCGTTTGAGCAGTACAGTGAGCCTGGTATAGAGGCGACCTTCGGTTTTCAGAATTAAATATATGGCACCATGCATCATGAAAAGGCTCAGAGTGGATAAGCCTACCATCAGAGCATAGGGATTCAGGAATTCAAAAAAACCTTTGCCTTTATACAGATAGTCTTCCCCGATCGCAATTCCCTGCAAAACATTACCTAAAACAACACCAAGCAGAAAAGCAAGCATTATGCTTGAGACACTATAACAAATATCCCATGTTTTTCTCCACAGTTTTCCATCTTCTTTACTTCTGAATTCGATGGCTATTGCTCTGAAAATGATGCTTACCAGAAAGAGCATAAAGGGAATGTAAAGAGATGAAAAAAAGGCAGCATACATCACTGGAAAACCGGCAAACAATGCACCTCCACCAATCACCAGCCAAACTTCATTACCGTCCCATACTGGTCCGACCGCATTTAAGGCTATTCTGCGACTTTGTTCTTTCTTCAGAAAGAGATGCCAGGCCCCGGCTCCGAAATCAAAACCATCAAGGATAGCGTAACCTGAGAAGAGTGCTCCAACTACTAAAAACCACCAGGTGGGATAGTCAATACCTAATAGTGTTTCCATATTATTTTGTTGTCAGAATGTCTGAAATGTTTTTTGTGAGTGGTCTTGAATCGGATAGTTCTTCATCCTCAGGCCCCAGTTGAATTTTCTTGTTCAGGAGATACAGGAACAAGACGAGCAAGATAGCATACACTACAAAGAATAGTATGAGTGAAAAGAGTATTTGATTATCGGTCACTGATTGAGAAAAGGCTTCCGAAGTGCGCAGTAAACCGTAAACTACCCATGGTTGCCTGCCCATTTCAGCGGCAAACCACCCTGTCTGATTTGCAATTTGTGGCAGGAAAACTGCAAAGACAAATATCCGGAGCAGCCAGGGTTTGTTATACAATTTGCCTCTCCAAAGCATGAAACTACCGAAAAGTGTCACTGCAATTAATGTCATGCCTATTATAATCATAATATGATAAAACTGAAATACCGCATTAACCTGACCGGGGCGTTCATCTTCAGGAAAAGCATTTAATCCGGTAACCGGGGCTTTGAAATCATAGTATATTAGGAATGATAAGCCTCCCGGGATTTTTAGTCCGCTTACTTTCTGTTTCTCTTTGTTTACCCATCCGAAGAGATACATATCTGCAGGTTCATTATCGGCAAAATGACCTTCAAGAGCAGCTAATTTGGCGGGTTGATTTTCAGCCACTCCGTCAGCAGAACTATGTCCGCTGATCAACTGACTCATTGAAAATATTGTAGCTACGAGGAGGGCAATTTTGAATGCTTTTTTCGATATTTCTATATGCCTGCCCTTTAACAGATAATAGGCATGCACACTTAATACCAGAAATGTTCCGGCCAGGATAGCCCCCAGCCAGACATGCATTATGCGGTCAAGTGAGGACGGGTTGAAAACCATAGCCCAGAAATCTGTTATCTCAGCCCGTACATTAATTCCCTCTCCTACAATGTGATAACCGGCCGGTGTTTGTTGCCAGCTGTTAGCCACCACAATCCAGACGGCTGAGAACATGGAGCCAATAAAAACACCTATAGTTGAGACTAAATGTACCCATGGCTTGACCCGGTTCCATCCGAAGAGCAAAACGCCCAGAAAACCACTTTCCAGAGCAAAGGCAAAAATGCCTTCTGCTGCAAGGGCACTACCAAAAATATCACCCACATAGCGAGAATAGACTGCCCAATTGGTGCCAAACTCAAACTCCATGACAATACCTGTAGCCACCCCAATGCCAAAGGTGAGGGCGAATATTTTTGTCCAGAACTTTGCAAGTTTATGATAGAGTTTGTTTTTAGTACGGATGTAGATGCTTTCGAAAATGACCATTAGAAATCCTAATCCGATACTTAATGGGGGATATATATAATGAAAGGCGATAGTAAAAGCGAATTGTATGCGTGCCAGAATTTCTGTTTCCATCACTTATTTTTTCTTATTTCTTCGGTTAAAATTCTTATCTCCCTTGGTCTGGGGTTTCTTATACGTTTTCCTTTTTCTGAGGTATGATCCTCCCTGATTGGTTTTCTTATTCTTATCTTTTTTCTCGTGGAAAGCTCCTCCTCCCGATAGCTGTGATTTTGTATTTCTATTCGGGTTTTTAGTGATTTCTTTTGGTCGTTCTTCAGCGATTAATTCTCTTGAAACCTCCACTTCAGCAGGGAATTCAATTTGAGGAATTTTATAGTCCATCAGATCTTCAATAGCTTGCATTGCCTCTTCTTCAGCAGGGGTGTAAAACAAGATGGATTTACCTTCCTGCTCAGCTCTACCCGTTCTCCCAATCCGGTGCATGTAATTTTCAGGGAATCCCGGGGTGTCGAAATTGATAACGTGGGTAACCATTTCCAGGTCTATACCACGGGCAATAACATCTGTTGCAATCAGAATTCTTGTTACTCCTTTATCAAATTTATTAACTGTCCTGATTCGGTTATTCTGAGATTTATTTGAATGGATAATACCGGTTTCTTCTCCAAATTGCTCTTCTAATGCTTCGAATAATTTGTCTGCATTTTTCTTATGTGAGACAAAAACCAATACCTTCTGATAAAGCTCTTTATCATTAAGCAGGTGAGACAGGAGATTGACTTTGGTAAAAAAATTACGAACCGAATAGCATTGTTGAGCAATATTATCCAGCGGTGTACCACTGATGGCGACAGAGACTTTTACCGGCGCGATAAAAAAATCATCAATCAGGGCATCAACTTCCTCGGTCATGGTTGCAGAAAACATAATATTTTGTCTGCGTTCAGGGAGAAAGTCAAAGATGTTTGTCAACTGAAAGCGAAAACCCAGATCCAGCATGACATCAACCTCATCGATCACTAGTTTTTTTACGCTCTTCAGAATTATGGCTCTGTTTACAAGTAAATCATATAATCGTCCGGGTGTGGCCACCAGAATATCCATGCCTTCAGCCACAGCGAACATTTGGGTGTTGATATTGACTCCGCCATATACGCCTAAAGCGCGAACATTCAAGTATTTAGACAGGCTTTTCGCTTGCTCTACTACCTGAATAACCAATTCACGGGTAGGAACCATGATTAATACTCTGGGATTCACCTGCTTTGAGTATTTCAAATCCCTAAGTATGGGCAAGAGATAGGCAAATGTTTTACCAGTACCGGTTTGGGCTATACCCACCACATCTTTTCCAGATAGCACAACAGGACAGGCTTTCTCCTGAATTGGGGTAGGCTTATCAAATCCCAGTTCCTCAACGGCCCGGTACAACTGATTGGAAAGGTTTAAAATTTCAAAATCATTCATTCAGGAAATTTTTCACAAAGGTATAGCATATAATGATCAGACCATTATAAACCAGAAATGTTTTATTTATCCTTCCAGATAGTATCCTTGAGCAAGGGATGTAAACTCTTCTATTTGTCTCACTTGCCAGTCTTCATCTTCACCCAGTTCACGGGCCATAATTGCGGCCACTTTGGGAGCCATCTCAATTGCTGCACGTGCATCCAGATAGAGAGCACGCACTCTTCTAGCCAGTACATCGTCGAGCGTAATTGCCATTTCTTCTCTACAGGCCCACACAACCTCAGCTACAGTAAAATCCATTTGATCATGTAGTTGTTCAGCCATTTCGGGATGGTCGATCATCATGTCTTTAATGGCTTTGGCATCAGATCCGTAAACATAGAGGTGATCATCCATATCCATATTTTTCAAAAAGCCATGAAGGGGAAGATTTTCTGTGATACAGTCACGGTCGTCCAATCCACCTACGAGAGAAGCTTTGTCAATAGTATCCTGGCCCATCTTACGGTATGTGGTCCATTTTCCACCTGTGATAGTGACCAGTCCGGAGAGTGAAACCATTACTTTATGGCTTCGAGAAATTTCTTTGGTTTTTTTATCATCTCCTTCAGGGGCAGCCAGGGGTCTGAGTCCGGCAAAAATACTACGTACATCACTCCGTTTTGGAGGACGTGTGAGGTAGCGACCCGCAGTGTTCAGGACAAACTCAATTTCTGATTCCAGTGCCCGGGGTTCAAGGCTGGCTTCCTCGATCAGGGTATCTGTTGTACCTACCACCACTTTGCCTCTCCATGGCACAGCAAATAGCACTCTCCCGTCATCAGTTTTTGGAATCATGATAGCATGATCACCCTGTAAAAAGTCATGATCAAGTACCAGATGAATACCCTGACTCGGTACAACCCTGGGACTTATCCCCGGTTCATCCATTTGAAGGATATCATCGGTAAATACTCCTGTGGCATTCACCACCGATTTGGTTTTAAACCTATATTCCTTACCGCTTACAGTATCAATTGCCATTACTCCATCAACCAACTGATCCTCTCCTTTGGTAAGGCCACTTACCTTCATGTAGTTCAGAGCCACACCGTTATAATCAATAATTGTCTGTGCCAGATTAACCGAAAGGCGGGCATCATCGAATTGACCGTCGTGATAAATTACACCTCCGGTTAATCCATCCTGCCGGATGGTTGGGAGGGCCTCCAGTGTAGCTTCTTTAGACAGATGGATGGATGGGCCAAGACCTAGTTTCCCGGCCATCATATCGTAGACTTTTAGTCCGACAGTATAAAATGGTCCTCCCCACCACTCATAATTAGGAATGATAAAGGATTGGTTTTTTACAAGATGGGGGGCATTTTTTCGCATCAGTCCTCTTTCTCTCAAAGCTTCAAGCACAAGTGAGATATCTCCTTGGGCCAGGTAACGAACTCCACCATGTACCAGTTTGGTGCTCCGGCTTGAGGTTCCTTTAGCAAAATCAGACATTTCGAGAAGCAGGGTTTTGTATTTTCGTGTAGCAGCTTCTAGTGCAGCCCCCAGCCCAGTCGCTCCTCCACCAATGACGATCACATCCCATTCGCCTTGAAAATCTACTGCTTTCTTAAGTTGTTTATCCCTTTTCACTGTAAATAGGTTTTAAAGTTGCACGAAGCCTTTCTTATTCATCTTCTTCATCAATCCAGGATTTGGCCTTGTCGAGGGCGCGTGTCCATTTCCTGACCATTACTGCCATATCATCTGCTTTTATCTCCTGATCGAATTGCTTTTCTTTTTGCCATTGTGACTGCAGGTCATCCATGTCTTTCCAGTATCCAACAGCTAATCCGGCCAGATACGCTGCTCCGAGGGCAGTTGTTTCAAGTTGTTTTGGACGGATCACCGGTGCCTGCAGGCAATCAGACTGGAATTGCATTAGCAGATTATTTGCTGCAGCTCCTCCATCGACACGAAGTTCCAGGATTTCAATTCCTGAATCGGCTTCCATGGATTTAAGTACATCCCTCACCTGAAAAGCTATTCCCTCGAGGGTAGCTCTGGCAAAATGTCCTTTATTTGATCCACGTGTAATACCAAGCACTGTTCCCCTGGCATAAGGATCCCAATGTGGAGCTCCGAGCCCCGAAAGTGCAGGTACAAAATAAACACCACCATTGTCATCAACAGTTTTAGCCAGTTCTTCAATCTCCGGGGCAGTTTTTATTAATCCCAGCTGATCACGCAACCATTGCACAGCCGCACCAGCTATAAAAATTGATCCCTCAAGAGCATAGTGAACCTGATCTCCGATTTTCCATGCCACGGTAGTTAGAAGGTTATTCTCTGACTTTATAGCTTTGGAGCCAGTATTCATAAGCATAAAACAGCCTGTTCCGTAAGTGTTTTTGGCCATTCCGGGCTGAGTACATTGCTGACCAAATAAAGCGGCCTGTTGATCACCCGCAATCCCTGCGATAGGTATTTCATGAGCAAAAAGTGTAGTCTTGGTATGAGCCATAATTTCACTGGATGCTACCACTTCAGGCAACATGCTTTTCGGGATGCTCAGCATATCCAGCAGTTCATCATCCCATTCACAAGTATGGATGTTGAACATCATTGTTCTGCTGGCATTGGTAATGTCGGTAATATGGCGACTACCCTGTGTTAATTTCCAAACCAACCATGAATCTACTGTTCCGAAAGCCAGCTGTCCTTTTTCTGCTTTCTCACGGGCTCCTTCAACATGATCTAAAATCCATTTCACTTTTGTGCCTGAGAAATAGGCATCGATTACTAATCCGGTTTTATCCTTCACCTTATTCTCAAAGCCATTTTGCTTCAGAGTCTCACAGGTTTTGGCAGTTCGCCTGTCTTGCCACACAATGGCATTATAAACCGGATCACCGCTTATTCTATCCCATACAATGGTGGTTTCACGCTGGTTGGTTATCCCGATAGCAGCGAGGTTTTTTCCGTTTATTCCAATTTTACTTATTGCCTCTGCGACTACTGCAGCCTGAGAAGACCATATCTCATTCGGATCGTGTTCAACCCATCCTGGTTTTGGGAATATTTGTTCAAATTCTTTCTGAGCGAGAGATTTTATGGCTCCATCATGATCAAAAACTATGGCCCTGGAACTGGTAGTTCCCTGATCTAAGGCAAGAATGTACTTTTGCATTGGTTTTTTCTGTTTCTATAAAGATACCAAAGTCCTTTAGATTATCAGATTTTCTTTGGTTCAAGAAGTGCTGTTAAAGCCAAACCAAGGGAGAGGTATTTCATAATAGAACCAATCGGCATGAATCTCTACCCCTACCTGAAATATGTCCTTATATTTGTGGAATCCCACCATCATCTTACAGGCTAAAACTGGAATTATAGCAGTTAATTTGGGAATAATTTAGACTATATTCTAATTTGTTTGATACATAGGACTATATCCTGGAGGTCGATTAATCATCATAAAATTTCAAACCACACTTTGAACAATATCTTATATTAAAGACATCACCTAAAAGACTATTACAACCCGGACATCTCCATGTGAGACCAATTACTATAAGATCTGCAAAAAAGGAAAGATAGATGAATGGAGCCCAAATACGTTTTGGTATTCCAGAGAAAAGCAACAATAAGGTGGAAGCTAACAAAACAACCACTACACCAAAAGTAAAAAAGCGGATTCGTTTTCTCTTCTCAAAAACAAGCATGATTTTCTTCATTTGATCACTATCACTATCACTATTATCATTCTCTATCAGCCTTACACCTAATACCTCACTTAGAATTCTAAGAGTATAAAGTCTGGGTGTAACTTCGTCGTTTTCAATTCGTTGAATAGTGCGAATGTTTAGTCTGCATTTATTTGCAAATTCTGCTTGTGATAACCTTTGCTCCTGTCTTGCAACCTTTATTTGCTTCCCTATTGAAAGCTGCTGTACCATAGTTTGCTTTTTAATAATACTTGCATAAATATAGTAATCTAATAGCTTAATAATCAAATTATTCCCACGACTTTTCTACGGCATTTTACTTTGTCCAAAGAATTCTTATAGATTACCAATTTCACTCCTATTTACTACAAAACATCACTATGGTTTCTCCAATTTTTTTAGAACTGCAGTTTTATAGCTACGGCTGACCGGGATCTCCTTTTCATTAATCTCTACCGATTCACTTGTGAAAGACTGGACGCTTCCTAATGATACAATAAAGGAGCGATGCACTCTGAGAAAATCTTTTTGCGGGAGTTTTGCTTCTATATTTGAAATTGTTTCCCGTGTTACAATCACTTTCTCTGACAAATGAATCTTTATATAGTCACTGAGGCTTTCAATATAATTGATATCTGAGAATCTGATTCTGACCATTTTGCGATCAGAGCGTACAAAAATAGAATCACTTTTCTCAGGTATTATCTCTTCGGATTGGGTAAGAAAGGTTTGGTTTTCATCAAGATATTTATTGATCCCCTGAAGCAGTCGTTCAAATGAGATTGGTTTTAGCAGGTAATCCACCGCCTGTAGGTCGAAGCCATCAACTGCGTAGTCACGGTAAGCGGTTGTGAAAATTACTTTGATGTCTTTGGTCATCGATTTAGCAAATGACAAACCTGATATTTCAGGCATATTTATATCAAGGAATACCAAGTCTATTTTTGCCCTGTTAATCGCCGTGAAAGCTTCCATTGCATTCTTGCATTGGGCCACAACATGAATTGAATCAATCTTACCCAGGTAACTGGATAATATATCCCTGGCAACGGGTTCATCATCGACAATAATGCATTGAATAATTTTAGACATTGCTGATGGCATTTAGATTCAAGATCCTTAATTTGACGGAGAACCAATGCTCATCCGTCTTGATTTCGAGTTTGTACTTTTCTTTGTAATGAAGGTCAAGTCTTTTTCTTATATTTTCAAGACCAATACCCTGCAGTTCATTATTGTCATCTGTCTGTAAGATCGTATTTCTGATTTTGAAATCAAGGAGGTTATTTCTGGCTTCTATCTCTATTTCAAGTTGTAAAAAGCCATCTTTAATATCTCCATGTTTAAAAGCGTTTTCAACAAATGGGATCAACAACATGGGAGGAACCTGTATGTCATCATCAATCTCATTTGTGTCGAAGGTGACTTTCAGGGTATCCTGAAACCTGATTTTCTCAAGCTCAACATATTCTTTGATATGCATTACTTCTTCTTTCAGATTAACCTTTGGTTTATTTATTTGGTACAGAATATAATCCAGGAGATTCGAAAGTTTCAGAATGATGTCAGGAGTGTGTTTCGATTGCTTTAATGCGAAACCATAGATGGTATTCAATGTGTTAAACAGGAAGTGTGGGTGGATCTGCCTTTTTAAGTAGTGTAATTCCTGTTCTTTGATCTGGAGTTGGGTGGCTAGTATCTTATTTTGCAGCTCTTTATTTCTTGAATCTGTTTTGAAATTATGGTTCAAAACGCTTACAAAACTCACCAGAACCACAATCAGGTAAACTAATATCAGGATGAATAAGAAGTTCTTACTCATTGGTGGCATGATTGCGATATTAAAATCGAGTAAAAATATCAGACAGGCGTATATGGCGAGAACTATGAAATATGAAGAAAACACGAGAGTATAAAAACTATACAGGAAGAACTTCAGATATTTTCTGGTAAGAAGAAATCCTGGAATTAATTTATAAACCACGTAATAAGTCAGCATAATCGTGAGCGGTAGCAGGCAAGACGAGAACCATATTGCGTAGGCCGTATCAACTGAATTATAGCTGAAGAAATAGACAAAGAAAAACCATACTGCTGTCCAAAACAGTGCATGAAAAAGTAGAACTCTGATTTGCTTAAATCTCAGTCTCATAATAGCAATATTACAAAATCTCTGATTGCTGACCCCGAAAAAATAGACTAATAACCGATTTAGCACTGGTTTTTGCAGAAAAGAAGAATATTAAGCAATTTGCATAAGTAATCGGGTAGAAAAGGGAAGGGCAGTCTCTATCCGTCGCAAATAAAATTATTCGATTGAATATGCCCCTACCTTTCGGGTAGTATTCATTAAACAGATTATTATGAGTTCATTTTTCGAAAAACTAAACGAGGGCGGACCCTTTTTCACCTATCCAATCATTGTGTTTCTTATCATTATTATTGCTCTGTTTGTTAAGGGATACATCCGGAAGGAAAATAATAAGAAGATCATATCACTTATTGCGTCCATCGCATGGTTTGCTGTGGCCTGGGGGTTTCTTGGTCGTACTTTCGGATTAATAGTTGCATTTGATAATATTGCTGCTGCCGGAGAATTAACCCCCCCTCTCATGGCTGAAGGACTTAAAATGGCGATTCTAAATCCTTTGTTGGGGATAAGTGTTTTTCTTATTGCCCGTCTGGGTATTATTATTCTTACACTGTTACAAAAAGAAAATGTGGAAAGGGTAGAGTAGTCAGGTTTCCTTCGGATTGCTGACTTTCATTGTTATTGTCAATTGGTATTCTCCTGATTTGCAAAGTTTTTAGTATCTTAAGCAATCAATACCAAAACAAGCTAAGGATGAGAAAAATATTATTTGCTTGGGCATTATTAAGCCTGCCAGTTATGATGCTGGCTCAAAAGCCGGGAACACTCGATCAGGATTTTGCCAATGGCGGACATTACAGTTTTGCAGTTACAGGAAGTCAGGCTTGGCTTAATTTTATGACCTATCGTTATGAGAGTAATGCCAGTGAGCCCGGTTGGGCGCTATTGCTTGGAGGAAATATTTATAAAAACTACGTGTATGATGGTATTTTCACCACTGAAATCACTCAAGATGGTGAGCTTAATCAATGGGCAGGAAAACCAGCTACTGATCTGACAGATATCCAGGATGCTATTTATCTTCCGGGTGGTGGTTTCATGGCAGTCGGGAGTGCCGATATCGGAGGGAATCACAATGCGAAAGTTTCACAGTTTAACGGTCCGGGGGAAGTAAATTCAAATTTTGGAGTATCTGGCTCTATTACTCTCGACAATCAGACGGGTGCTGACTATGCCCATGATATTTGTTATAACAATTCTGATCCTGACAATCCTTTTTATATGGTGGTTGGATCAACAATGAATGCTGGTAATATGCAAAAAACTGCCTGGTGGATGCTTGGTCCGGATGGTCAGTTGAACAATGATTTCGGGGCAAATGGGATGTATGTACCAGCAACAGGAGGAGAAACCGCCTGGCTGAATGATGTTGTTAGTTTTGGTAACAAGGTTGTGGCAGCCGGAACTATCGATTATCTGGCTTATATAAAGATACTCGATCCAAATACTATGATTTCAGGTTCTTTATTGTTTCCATCAAGCAGTGATCCTGACCATATATACGAGTATTTTTCTGTCATTCCTGAAGGAGATCACTTTTTTGCTTCCGGATATCATTACGATATGGGGAGCTATAAGTCTAACGAATTTGTAAGAGGGGTGGATTCAGAACCTTTTGCTTTTAATGATGGGATAAGTGACATTCTAAATACCGGTGTAAGTAATGTTGAATCTCAGGTAAATGGTTTTTCTACGGGCATACATTCAGTTTTTCCAGCCCAGGCAGGTCCGGGGGGGATGAAGACTGATGGACCTTCACCTATGGTTATCATAGGCTCAATAATTATTGGCAGTGAGGAGGAGACAAGTTTTGTTGCAGCAATAAATGCAGACGGGTCTTTGGCTGATGATTTTGGAACAAATGGTGTTTATGTGATCGACCTTGAAGAGGGTAATTGGCCGGTCGATGTTGTTTTATCTGAGGACGGCAGTTTATTCGTAGGCGTGAATGCAGTTGGTGTTGCCCATGTTTACAAGCTATATGCCTACTTTGACCGTAGTGGGATAGAAGACCCAAATCAGAATATCAACAAGGTTACAATATATCCGAATCCTGTTAGCCATACAGCTCATCTGGAGCTGAGCTTGTCTCAGGCTCAGGAGCTTGAATGGAGCATTTATAATAGTATTGGCCAGGCTGTCTTGTCACAAACTGAATCTGTTACAGTATCGGGAGTATATCAAATTGACATTGACATAAGCGGATGGGCATCAGGAGTATACCACTTTAAAGCCTTTGCCCGGAATGGTGAATTATCAAGTAAATTCAGCATCCATTAGAATGACATTAGAATGATAGTTATGCAGTGCCCATGCAACTGCATAACTATTCTTTTTTATTGTAATTTTCAACAAGTACCTTGCACTCTTTATTGATTTCAAAAACAAATAAATGAGATTTCAAGTTTGGAGATTTGTTGCGCTAGTGGCAATCAGTGTTTGTATTTATTCATGTGGGCTAAACAATCAAAATCAGATCAAGCCCGAGTTGGTAGATTATGTAAATCCTTTAATGGGAAGCGATTCCAAGTATTCACTTTCAAATGGCAATACATATCCGGCAATTGCAAGGCCCTGGGGCATGAATTTTTGGACACCAATGACCTCCCGGATGGGGGATGGCTGGACTTACAAGTACAACGAGAATAAAATCAGGGGTATTAAGCAGACTCATCAGCCAAGTCCATGGATAAATGATTATGCAGCCTTTTCTTTAATGGCTGTAACGGGAGAATTAAAATATGAGGAGAATGAACGCGAATCCTGGTTTTCTCATAAAGCAGAGACCGTAAGGCCATATCATTACAAAACATATCTGGCAGATTATGATGTTGTTGCAGAAGTTGCACCAACTGAGAGGGCTGCACATTTCAAGTTTACCTTTCCTGAATCTGAAGAATCATATATTTTGTTGGATGGATTTTTTAAGGGATCAATGGTGACCATTCTTCCTCAGGAACGAAAAATCACAGGCTATTGCCGAAATAATAGTGGTGGTGTTCCTGACAATTTTCATAATTATTTCGTAGCCCAGTTTGATAAGGATTTTGAGATAACACATACATGGGGAGACGATTGGGAACTGCAGGAAGAATCATTGCATAGCGAGGGAGAGCATGTTGGTGCGATTATTGGATTTTCATCCAAAAGAGGTGAAGTCGTGCATGTAAAAGTTGCTTCATCATTTATCAGTCCTGAACAAGCCGAACTTAATCTGTCAAGAGAAATTGGAAAAGATTCATTTGATAAGACCCGCGAGGAGGCAAAAGCTGCCTGGGAGAAAGAACTGAGCAGAATAGTAGTGGAGGATAGCAATACTGATAACATTGAAACTTTCTATTCCTGTTTATACCGTGTTCTGTTATTTCCGCGTAAGTTTTATGAGTTCAATGAGAAAAATGAGATTGTTCACTACAGCCCTTATAATGGTGAGGTATTACCTGGATATATGTTCACCGATAATGGTTTTTGGGATACTTTCAGAGCTGTATTCCCCTTTTTCAATATGATGTATCCTGAGCTTAACGGAAAAATAATGAAGGGACTGGCCAATACATATAAAGAATCAGGTTGGTTACCTGAATGGGCTAGTCCGGGGCACAGGGATTGTATGATAGGCTCAAATTCTGCCCCAAATATTGCTGATGCCTTTTTAAAAGGGGCAATTGATAGTGCTGATGATGCCGAGCTGCTTTTCGAGGCTATATTGAAGAACGCAACAGTTGAAGAAGGCCGTCCAGCACGGTCGGTAGGTAGAGAAGGTCTCAATTATTATAATACCCTTGGATATGTCCCTTATGATGTGGGAGTAAATGAGAATGCTGCACGAACATTAGAGTATGCCTATGCAGATTTCACTATTGCAAAAATGGCTGAAAAGCTGGGAAAAACTGAAATTGCTGATAAGTATTACAAGCAATCGATGAACTATAAGAAGCTATTTGATCCGTCAACAAAGCTGATGAGAGGAAAGAATGAAGATGGCAGTTTTCAGTCTCCTTTTAATCCATTGAAATGGGGTGATGCTTTTACTGAAGGGAATAGTTTGCACTATACATGGTCAGTTTTTCATGATATTCATGGTTTGATTGATTTGATGGGGGGAAATGAGGAATTTATTGGACAACTGGATAATGTATTTGAGATGCCTCCGGATTATGATGATTCTTACTATGGACATACTATTCATGAGATCAGAGAAATGCAAATAGTAAATATGGGGAATTATGCTCATGGTAATCAACCCGTTCAGCATATGATTTATCTCTATAATTATGCAGGGGCTCCATACAAAACACAAAAAAGAATAAGGGAAGTGCTGACTACACTTTATGCTGCAACACCCGATGGTTACTGTGGGGACGAAGATAATGGGCAAACCTCTGCCTGGTATGTGTTCAGTTCCCTGGGATTTTACCCGGTAACGCCCGGAGCTGATCAATATGTTATAGGGAGTCCGCTATTCAACAAAGCAACTCTGAACCTTGAAAACGGGAATAGCTTCGTCATTACTGCTGAGAAAAATTCAGAGAGGAACTTCTACATACAATCGACCAATATGAACGGTAAGAAATACACGGCGAACTATATTTATTATCAGGATATTCAAGATGGTGGAGAGTTTAATTTTGATTTAGGATCTTCGCCAAACAAAAAGTGGGGGAGCAAGGCTGGAGATAGCCCCTATTCTTTAAGCAGGGAAAGATAAACTATCTGCATTCATGATTTATTTATTGCTAAATTCAGAACTTAAATACATAAGATATGACTAAGACTTTGAAATGCTTTTTCGTACCATTTATCTGCCTGATGGCAGTGCTATCAATCAAAGCACCCGCCCAAACCGATGAAGAAAGTTATTCATGGCCAAAGGATCCGGCAGTAATGGAGAATCTTAAGGACTGGCAGGGGTATAAATTCGGATTATTGATCCACATGGGGCTCTATTCTGAGTTGGGTACAGTGGAGTCATGGGGCTTATGTCCTGAAGACTGGGTTGGAAGGCCTGGCTACGATGATTATTATGATTACGCCCGGGATTACCGTAATGCCAGTTTGAGATTTAATCCGATAAAGTTTGATCCTGAGAAATGGGCCAAAGCATTTAAAGGTTCAGGTGCAAAGTACATGATATACAGCACAAAGCATCATGATGGTTTTTGTCTGTATGATACTAAGTATACTGATTTCAAGGTAACAAATCCTGAATTTCCATTTGCTTCAAATCCCAGGTCGGATGTATACGGTGAAATTATGGAAGCCTGTCGCAATGAGGGTATGGTTGTGGGAGCCTATTTTTCAAAACCCGACTGGACATCTCCATATTTTTGGTGGCCTTATTACCCACCAAAAGACAGAAATCCAACTTACGACATCACCAAACATCCGGATAGGTGGAAGAGCTTCGTTGATTATACCCATAAGCAGATTGATGAGATCACCACTAAGTATGGAAAAGTGGATATATTATGGCTTGACGGATGCTGGGTTATGCCAAAATCGGCCGTGACAGAGAAAGTATCAGATTTTTGTAAGTATCCCCATGATATGGATTTAGATATGAAAACCATAGCAGACAGGGCACGTAAAACTCAGCCCGGAATGCTGGTGGTTGATCGATGGGTTCAGGGAGATTATGAAAACTACCTTACACCTGAGCAGAAGATTCCTGAGAAACCCTTGTCGGTTCCCTGGGAGAGTTGTATCACTATGGGTCATGCATGGGGATGGGTGGCAAATGATCATTATAAATCATCACGGGAGCTTGTTCAACTGCTGATCGGCATTGTGGCCAAAGGCGGTAATCTCTTGCTGGGCGTAGGCCCGAAAGGAAATGGTGAATTTGAACCTGCTGTTTATGAGAATCTGGCGCAACTAGGTAAGTGGCTGGATGCAAATGGCGAGGCAATTTATGAAACTACACCAGTTGAACCATTCCAAGTTGAAAAGATTGCCTACACGGCCGGGGATGAAAATACAGTTTATGCATTATATATGCCAGCCAAAGATGAGGAGGAACTGCCCGAAACCCTCAGCATCCAAACTCAGTTATCCGGCAGGCTTAGCTTTACTTTATTAGCATCAGGCAAAAAGCTCAAAGCCAGGAAAAAGGACAATGCATGGGATGTGTCAATCCCAAAATCGCTAAGATCAGAATTGGCCAAACAAGAGGCCGTTGTGATCAGAGTAAGATAAGTAGCAAAAGAGCTAATCAGATCTGACCAAAGATTTGCAATGCTATAGCTTATAAAATTCTTCCCAGCCTTTACGTGGAGGGTTTCCAACCAGCATTTGATTGGCAAACTTGTTATTAGTGATTTGTTTTGTTTTTCTGTCGAAAATTATTCTTGAACTCAATCGTTGTGCAACAACACCCAAAGTAAAGACCTGACTTAATGGTCCGGAAATGTCAAATGATGAGCGACATTTTTCTTCTCCTTTACAGGCTAAGAGAAAGTTTGCAAAATGGTTTGATGGACTTACAGGAACATCCGGCAACTTCTTCTCCATCTTCTGAGCTTTCTTTTCAGGAATTATTGAAAGAGTTCCACCATGGGTTCCTCCCTTGAAAGTCAAGTCCTTGCTGTAAATAATTTTGCCAGGGTTTAGTTTAGCTGGTTGTAAAGCCCCGTTACTTGGAGGCGGGACATTAGGATCAATTTCTGAAACCCCATATCCTTTTGGAACAGAAGGGATATTATCCAGTCCATCGTACCAGGTGATATCAAGAGGAGGCATATTGCTACGCTCAGGAAATTTGAAAACCAGGGTAGATGAGAATGGGAAGAAAAATGAGTTGTGACCACTAAGCCTCAATGGGTTAACCTCGTAGGGTAAGCCAAGCTCCAGGAATTCATGTGCGGTGTCCATGATGTGTGCTCCCCAATCACCCAGAGCTCCCATTCCAAAGTCGTACCAGCATCGCCATTGACCATGGTGATAATCTTTGTTATAATCGTGATGCTGAGCAGTGTTCAGCCATACGTCCCAATCCATAGTTGCAGGTAATGCCTGTTTCTCAGGGAATTTTGTAATGCCAGGATCAAATCCATGCCAGCGCCGTGCACTATTCATATGTGCAGTCATGGCTGTAACATCCTTAATAATGCCAGCTTCTTTCCATGCTTTGAACTGGAAATAATTAGCACCTGAGTGACCCTGATTACCCATTTGAGTGGATACATTGTATTTTTTGGCAGCCGCCATCATCAGTTCTATCTCATTAAAAGTACGGGCCATTGGTTTCTCGACATAAACATGCTTACCCAAGGACATGGCCAGCATGGTGATAGGGAAATGTGAAAAATCTGGTGTGCCAACACTTACAGCTTCAATTTTGTTCCCCATTTTATCAAACATCTTTCTGAAATCCTTAAATCGAGGAACATCAGGAAACATCTCGAGTACTCCCAAAGTATGTTCAGCTCCCAAGTCTGCATCACACAAGGCAACAATATTGGCTAATCCTGTTGCATGTAATGATTTCAAAATTTGCCCACCTCTGTGGCCAATACCAACACATGCAAGATTGACTTTCTCACTCGGCAGGAATGAACTTTTTTGATAAGATTGCGTGTTCTCATCCCACATCTTGTTTCCAGCAAAGATCACGTTACCAGGAAGTATCGACATTCCACCAAATGCCAGAAGTCCTTTTTTTAAAAAATTACGTCTTTGATTCGAATCAACGAATAGTGTATTATCCAATTGCCTTTTCATCCGCTTATATTTAATTTTAATTGTCGGATGCAGCTCGCACAACAAAAACAATCATCCGCGTGTTTGTTAAAATATTGTTCGTTTTGTCACGCTCGGTTCATCCGCTTATATTTGAGATGTGAATGTAAGAATCTTCTGCATTACTTTATTAATATGTGCACGCTTTATTTCGTGATATATTTTGATTGTTTGCTATCTGATAAGACAGTTTTCTTACAAGTATAAATAATTTGAGAAGTTTTTTTACCTACCGGATGGTAGAGTGAGTTATCTTTGGAGTATGATTAATACAGAAGAAACCCGTATCGAAGCCATCGTTTTGCATAAGGTGGGAAATAAGTCAGCTGGCGATGGATTGCAGCTGTCGAAAGAGGTGTTGCAAACTGACGAGGCTATCCGGCAGCTGTTATTGCATTATTTTGTCACCCCCTTTAAAGTAGAAGAATACTTTCATTTTCATCATGACTCGGGTCTGCATATGAATGAGGTGTATAGCTTTGTGTCTTCGATTTTTGAAGATTCCGATGCTTTTCTCGATCAGTCAATCGATCTGGCTAAACACCTGTATGAGATGTCGACCCATCCGAAAATTAAGGCAGGGGAGTTTTATGTGGTGTATTTTAAAGACCTGATTCTCGATGGTGAATTGATTGATGCCATTGGTTTGTTTAAATCTGAAAATAAAGAGACCTATCTGAAAGTGTACCCATCCGGAGGGAGTTATGAGATTCAAAGTGATGATGGGATCAATATTAATAAGCTCGATAAGGGTTGTTTGATTTTTAATAGCGAGGCCGATGATGGATACCTGGTGGCTGCAGTGGATAATCTTAATCGCAATGCAGATGCTCGCTTCTGGTTTGATGATTTTTTACAGATCAGGCAGAAAGAAGATGCATATTTTCATACTGAGAATGCTATCACTATGTGTAAATCTTTTGTTGCACAAAAACTGCCCGAAGAATTTGAAACTGATCGTCCTGATCAGGCTGAGATGCTGAATGACTCAGCTGCATATTTCAAGGAGAATGAGAATTTCGATCTGAATGATTTTGCTGAACAGGTGATGCGTCAACCAGATCTTATAGAGAGCTTTAAGGAATATAAGAATGAATTTGAAGAGAATAATGACCTCGAACTGGCGGAGGCTTTTGATATATCACAACCTGCGGTGAAAAAGAAAGCACGCTTTTTTAAATCTGTGATCAAGCTCGACAAGAATTTCCATATCTATATCCATGGCAAGCGGGAATATGTGCGCAAAGGAACTGATCCGGAGACCGGCTTGAATTTTTATCAATTACTATTTGAATCAGAGGCCTGATTGGTTATTTATATCTCCCGGCACAAACAATATACTGTTTACCATCGCTACCGGTAGTGAGTGTGAAATAAGTAGTTTTAAGATATAATCCGCTTTGGTCGGGCTTAGTGTAAATATAATCTACCCATCCGGAGCCTTCCTCCAAAGCTCCGGCAAGAATTTCATCTCTGAATAATTTGCCTGTCACATCAGGTTTTCCTTTAAAATTGAGTCCTATTATATTGACATTGGCTGCATGTGCTACAATGGTTAAATCTGTATCATAGGCAAAACAATATAAAGCAGTATTCTCGCTATCGCGGTATGGTGCCTGTTGCTCATTCATTTTAGTAATTGTTCCGCTTGCATCAAGTACAAAATCAGCAACGGTCTGATCAACCAGGGTAGTTACCATATCATTTGTAATCGAGTCATTGCCACTTAGAATCACTGAATATTTCTGCAGAATTTTTTCATGTGTGCTGCTACCATCTGCCTCTTTATCATTCTTGATCAGGTCAAGCTTCTCCTGGAATAAGTTGATCAGACTATTAGAAACTGATTGATTGAATGCATAATACAGTTGGTCGACGTTAATGGTGTAGACGGGTAGGAAATCTTCGGGAAGATATCCCAATCCGACAGGAATAAGTAAATTGGCCTGTTCACTGTATGAGATACATTGAACCTCACCATCAATCATAGCCTGGTATAGCTCTGTTGAACCAGGATACTCGATAATTTTTCCCGGATCAACTCCTCTGTCACGAAGAAGATTATAGCTGCTGTAACCATTAACCACTCCAAAGTGGTAATGAGTCAGGTCTGCATCTGTTACAATCTTGATTCCGGTACCCGCAGGTGCAATAATTACTTCTTTGTGAGGAGCAATCGGACCCACCCATTTGAACATATTTTCACGATCGGGTGAGCGAACCATTGAAAAGAGAACGGTACCCTCATTGTCCTGGACTGCCTTATAAGCATTTGTCCAATCTGTTAAGCTTATATCAGCCTGGCTGAGATTGACCTCCATTTGGTCAAACATAGTTTCAAGCACTTCAACAGCTACTCCGTTCAGGCTGCCGGTTTGGCCATAATTGTATGGGGGGAAATTTTCGGTGAGCCATGTTAGTGACCCGGCCTCTTCAATTAGCTTTGCATCAGAATCAAAAATATTCAATCTGCTGCATGAGAATAACAATAGCATCGAGGCTATCAGAAAGATCACAATTGAACGAAATAAGCATCCTGGACCCATGATAATCAAAATTTAGCGGTGAATTTATTATGCCATATAAAGGTAGCTATTTTACAAGTAAGCTGAGAACACCTTTTTAAAAATGAAGGTGGGGAGCCTTAATGAAAAATGTCCGGCAGCAGCTGCTACCGAACATTTTTCATTTTTGTCGAAATCTTATTGAGAAGCGACTTTGGAATTAGCGATTTATTCCCCTTCCAACTCCTTGTCCGGCAGCACGCCCTGCTCCACGACCAACTCCACGCCCTGCTCCTCCACGCCCTGCTCCACGACCAAAGCCAAGATTGTTGCTCCGTCCTCGTCCTTGTCCGGCAAATCCTTGCCCACGACCTGTTCCTTGCTTGAGATTCAGGCTTTTGCCTCTTGACGCAGGTATCAGTGTCCAAATTTCCTCCTGATGTTTGGCTTTAAGGGCATTCATCTGTGCTCTCATCTGATTTTTAACATCCCAGTCACGTGTTCCCTGCAATTTATTTCGCAGTGGAGTCATTGCCTCCTGGTGAGCTTTCTGCATCTGGCTTATTTTAGCCTGTTGATCAGCAGTGAGGTCAATACCGGTGAGGCAGTAACCATAATCGCTTTGATTTTGAGCTTGTACAAATCCCCGTCCCTGACGGTTTTGTGCGTCAAGCTGCATACTGAGCCCCATAACAAGGCTGATGATTAGTAATGAAGTTATTTTCTTTTTCATGATTAATTTTTTATGATTATTTGAATATTATATTTTTAATTGTTTTGTTAATTTTTTTGTCGACCATATCCTCTGCCTCCTGATCCTCTGCCCCTTGGTGTGCCCAGCTCATTTTCTTCGTTCAGCAGACCTTTGAAGAGATTAAAGAGGATAACTTTTTGTTCAGCAGAACATACTGCTTTCATGCCCAGATAGAAATCTGTTGTAAGCATTTTCAATTCAGCGTGCAAGCCTCCAATTTCTTTCGAAAGTGTATGTAGATTCACTGTGTCAGGGTTCGATCTTCCCATCTCGTCAACGAGATCTATCCGACTATGTGACAGATCACGATAAATCTGATTTGCGGTTTGGTTATACTCCCGGTTCAATTCTCTGAAAACCAGTTGTTGATCATCATCAAGATTGAGCTCATCAGAGAAGAATTTTGTTCGATGGCTACCTGCAACTTCTTCTCCTGAAACAGATTCAATTGTCTCACTTTTATGCTGACCGATAAACCGTATAACTGAAAGTACAGTAACAATGTTAATTACCAGCAGTAGAATTACCAGTGCATATAATATCTGACGTGACAGGCTTAGCTTTTTCATTGGGCAGGTGTATTTAAGTTAAATAGCATCTGCTCCAGGGGTTCATGGTTTAATTCATTCACCAGCGATGAGATTTCAGGATGATCGGCCTGACTGGAGGATAAGCCTGAAGTGATTCGATTTCCGATTTCCAGACCACCAAATATGCCTGCTACAACCAGAACGGCAATGGCGGCTGCAGCAGTCAGCTTTGAAAAGTGCCTGCGGTGCAACTGACTTGGAGTATCCGACTGCAACACCATTGTTTCAACAATCCTGTTACTGAGGAAAGGATTGACATTGGGTTTCTTTTCTGTATGCATCAGAATATTGAACTGCTGCAATTCGGTAAAGAATCCACGGCAAACATCGCAGCCTGACAAGTGCTTTTCCACATTGGCTGTGTTTTTTTGATCCAGATTACCATCGATGAAATCCAGAAGTTTTAGTCGTGTTTTGCTACAATTCATATTCTGTTGCTCTAATGGTTTGACAATCGCATTGGGAAAAACTTGCGCTCATACCCGTGAATTTTTATACCACTCCCATAATTTTTTTTGTAAATTCTTGCGAGCTCTGAAGATTAGTGATTCTACCGAGGAAATTGATCTCTGCATTATTTGGGCAATCTGCTTATAAGACAGATCCTCATAATTATGCAGGGTGAATGCTATTTGTTGATTTTTTGGCAAACTACTTATTGCCAAATGAAGAATTTTTTTTCTATCTGCATCTTCAAGGGGATCGGAAGTCTCCTCACGAATATCAGTTTCCACCACAATTTGGTCCTTATGGCGCTTTTCTCTCCTGATATGATTAAGCGAGCGAGTGATTGTGATTCGGTATATCCAGGTAGAAAGTGATGAATCGGCTCTGAAAGAATTTATCGAACGATAAATCTCAATGAATACATCCTGTGTGATGTCATGAGCATCATCAAGATTCCCAACGAAGCCCAGGGCGGTGCCAATAATCATTTGCTGATAGTTCTCCACCAGCTCATGAAAGGCTTTTTCATCACCTTTTTTTACTGCCTTTATCAGGTCATGATCATTCATTGCAAAATCGAAATACTATATTTTCTTTTGTCTATTTGACACCTCTCGCCAAAATTTCTTGTGCCTTGAGATAAAATTATTAATATTTATACTGTTTTACGAGAAAAGGAAAAATACTTTAACACACTCGGATGGTTGTTTTTGTTGTGCGAGCTCCATCCGACAAATAAAATTAAATATAAACGGATGAAATTCATGCTTCACAAAAACCTGCAAATTGTTGTATTAATTGGCATTCTTACTTCACTTTCAAGTATTCTTCAGGCCCAGCTCAAGGTGCATCATATCTTTGATAACCACATGGTTTTGCAACGCGAGAAGGCTGTGAAAGTATGGGGGTGGGGAGAACCTGCTAAGAAGGTGACACTCGAATTTGCAGGTCAGGAGAAAGAGGCAGTGATTGATGAAGATGGTAATTGGGAACTCGTCCTCGATCCGCTGGCAATGAGTAAAGAAGGCCAGATGTTCAAGGTAACATCTGAGCAAGAGGCCATTATATACCAGGATGTACTCGTTGGCGATGTGTGGATCCTCACAGGCCAATCAAACATGGAGTTTGATCTGGCAAGAATTTATCATGGTGATGAAGAAATTGCTTCGGCCAATTTTCCCCTTATCCGCCTCATGACAATTCCCGCGAAAGCGAGTCCCGACCCGGTAAAGAATTTTGATCGTCTGAATGAATGGGATGGCTGGTATGGCCGATTCGACCTTAAGGGATTCTGGATGGTTTGTTCACCTCAGACAAGCCCAACTTTCTCGGGGATGGGATACATTTTTGGTCGCCGTATACACATGGCCACCCAGATACCCATAGGATTGGTTGATGCTTCATGGGGAGGCACCACTATTGAGGGTTGGACTAGCCGTGATCAGCTAATGAAAGTGCCTGAAAATAAGGGTCTGCTTGAGCTTTGGGATGAACGAATTAGAAAAGATCCTGGCAAAGCAGAAGATCGTAATAACCCCGGTGCTGCTTACAATGGCATGATGGGGGTTTTTGGAGGAGCAACTGTAAAAGGTATAATTTTCCATCAGGGCTTCAACAATGCTTTGGGCGATTCACGTCCGAAATTATACACCAAAAACCTGCAGTTGATGATTCAGGAATGGCGTCATACATTCAATGATATGCATCTTCCATTTGGAATTATAGAGCTGAGTGCGGGTGGTCAGCCTCAGACCATAGAAAATTATACCCTCCGGATGGTGGATGCAGGCTGTTTCATCCGGGAGGCCCAATTGCAGGCATATATCGACCTGCCGGATATGGGCTTTGTTGCTGCTTATGATGAGCAGGTCAATTGGTACCATCCTCAGAAAAAAGTAGAATTAGGTGAACGGATGGCCCGCTGGGCCCTGGGATCACAGTACGGATATGATTTTGGCTGGAAACCAGCCTTGCTGGTGTCATCAAACATCCGGGAGGGAGAAATTATTATTGAATTTGATCGGGAAGTAATTACTCATGACGGACGCCCGATTGAAGGTATTGCAATGGCCGGAAAAGACAAGAAATTCTATCCGGCCCAGGCTGAGTTTTTTGTTAGTGGTAAGAATGATAAAGGAAAAGATATTCTTGATCGCACAAAACTTGTTGTAAGCTGCAAAAAGCTCAGAAAACCTGTGGCTGTACGTTATGCCTGGGCACGAAATCCCCTGGGTAACCTCGTAAATGCAGTTCACCATGAGAGGGTAATACCAGTTCCCTCATTCAGAACCGACAAATGGGATTGGCCGGAAGCTCCATTTGCCGAGAATAAAGATCCTGTTTTTCAGGAGCATAGGGAGAAGATCAGAGCAATGCGGAAGTAGGGGACAGGGGAAATTCAGGGGAGGGTCAGGAATCTTCTTTTAATGTAAAACAGAATGTACTGCCTCCTTCCGGGCTTGAAATAACTGTTAATTCTCCACCTAAAAGCTGTACAAATTCCTTGCATACAATGAGTCCCAATCCGGTTCCCTTTTCGCCTTGGGTGCCTTTTTTCAAAGATTGTTGATTCATTGAGAATAAATGAGACAAAACTTCCTCATTCATACCCACCCCTGTATCTTTAACACAACAGGTAACCATAGAATCTTCTACTGAAGCAGATATTTGAATCTGCCCGTTCGTTGGAGTAAATTTAATTGCATTCGAGACCAGATTACGGAATAAAGTACTCACCATGAAGGCATCGGCAAAGGCTTTATGACTACCCGGGACGAAGTTGCTTATCATGATATTTTTGTTTGCCGCTTCCGGACCGACTTCAACTATGACTTTTTCTACCAATAAAAACAGGTCAATATTATCAAATACCGGTTTGATAATTCCTCTTTGCAGCCTTGACCAGTCTAATAGATTGATTAATAGCCGGTAAGTGTTTTCAAGGTTTTTGCGGATAAGAGATACAAATTCAAGTTTCTTACTTTCAGAATATTCATCCCATTCCTGATTCAGAATGCTAGTTATGCCTAAAAGTGAACTGAAGGGACTGCGTAGATCATGGGCAATAATTGAGAAGAACTTGTCTTTTGTCGAATTGGCATCAAGAAGTTGTTGCTCTGTTTGTTTGCGTTGCTCAATTTCTTTGATGAGTTCTGTTCCTTTCTGTTCTAACTCAAGAGTACGTGAATTGAACAGTAAGTTTAAACGGTTTTTTTGTTGCCTTAGGAACACAAATCTCAAATATATGATCAACAAGATGAAAAAAGTGAGTATACCAATAATCAGTATTTTAAAGGCTGTTGTTTCAGGGAATTCAGCTTTAATGTTTAGCTTGAGTGGATGTGGAGAACTGATCCAATCTATCTGGTTGACAGAAGCTCTTATTTCAATTGTATAGATACCATGTTTCTGATCTCCTAATTGAAAAATGTTATTCTGACCTAAATCAATCCATTTTCCTGATTTTTCCGGGATCCTGTATTGAAAGTACTCCTTTTCTGTATAGAGATAATTCATGCCAGATAACTCAAAAATAATGAAGTTTTGATCAGGCTTAATTTCCAAACTTCTTTTATAGGGTAATAAGGTATCGGTTTGCAGGATTTGATTATTAACCCGGCAATTTACCAAAATGGGTTTGAGCCGTGGTAATTCCCAGTCCAGATCCTCAGGTGTAAAGGATACCATCCCATCATATCCGCAAAAATAAATAGTTCCGGAATCTGATTTATATGTAGATCCTCTGTGATACTGATTACCTGGTAATCCCTGATGCTTTGTATAGACTCTGAAGTTTTCAGTTTTCGTGTTGAAACAGGCAATTCCATTATTAGTGCTTACCCAGATATTTCCTTCTAAATCATCTACAACACCACATACCAGATCATTTGGCAAGCCATCTTGCAGAGAATAGTGTTTATGCTTTTTACTTACAGGGTTAAAAAATACCAATCCGGTATTTGTACCAAACCAGAAATTGCTGTTTTGATCCTGATTAATGCAGTTAACACCATCTGAGAGATCGGGTGCACCAGGATAAATTGCCTTTATTGGAGAAAATGTAAGGTCAGACTCATTAAGAATCATAAAACCTTTTTTGCGTGATCCAACCCAAATATTATTCTCCTGATCTCTGAACAGTGTTTTTATCTCACCATCAACCAGGCTATTTGGATTCCCCGGTTCATGTTCAAGTATCAAACCTTCTTTCGGTTTGTATATATCAATTATCATCAGGCCTTTGATACAGGCCATCAGGTAGGTGTTCTCCGTGAGGTGCATAATATCAAAAATATGTTCACCCTTATATGACTTGCCTGACTGATTAGTCACTTCAATATATATTCTCGATAACTCTTCTGTTTTTTTGTTATACAGATAATGATAGGTCCCTTCAACCCCCAGAATCAATAAGTCCTTGTTGTTTTCAACCTGGCACTGAGTATAAATTGGGATTCCATCCAGATGAAAGGACCTTGAACCAGTTAGGGTGTTAATCTTGTTAAAGCCCAAATAGCCACCAATATATAGCCACTCTTTATCTGTAGAAACAGATCTGACACTTTCAAAATCAAGTTTATAATGAGACTTCAATTCGGAGGAAAAAGACTTGAATTGTTGATTTATGGGAGTATGATAATTGATGCCTTTCCCATTCGTTCCAAGCCACAGTATATTCTCCTGTCCACGATAAAGGGTGTTAATTGAATTATAGTTTATTCCTCCGGGGTATTCTTCGATAGAAATGAGTTCTAGGGAATCTTTTGGGATATGATATAAATGAAGACCGCACATAATAGTTCCAATCCACAAAGAATCCTTCCCCTGTCGTAAAAGAGCAGGGCATGAAGCTAAATGGTGTTTTTTACTAGGTGCCGTACGTATATATTCAGACTCACCTGTTTTGGTATTGAGTTTATGTAAATGTTGATCATGCGTAGCTAATATCAGAAAGGGAAAATCCAGAGGGGTGATTTTGATAGTTGTTTCATAGTTTACTTCAGGTTCTTCACTGGAATTATTATAATGCTGTACTACAGCCTCTCCTGGTTTTACCCCCACGATGCCTGCATTTTTGGTAGCCAGCCAAATTGTTCCATGCTGATAGGCAATACTATTAATTATCAGTTCATGGCCTGGTTTTTCAGGATATTCAACTTCAAAGACCTGATTCTCATCATTATGCAGGTTGTGCATAAGCCAAGCGGAATTCTCAAAACTTGCATATAAGAAATGGTCAATAATGCTTATACCAGTTATTTTGGAATTGCCATATTTCTCCCTGAATTCCATTGGTAATTCAAGTGCTTCAAATTTTTGCAATCGGGGATCCAGACGGTATAAACCGGCATTCCAGGTACCGATCCAAATTTTACCATCTGGGGCTTTTTGAAGGCAGGTGATGTGATTTGAACCTATCGGATAGGGAATGGAATCAGATTTACGATAGTTGATAAACTTGCTACCATCATAACGATTTAGTCCATCCAGAGTTCCAAACCACATAAAGCCGAAATCATCCTGGGTGATGGCAGTCACAACACCATGAGTCAAACCATCATCAACTGTTAGTGATTTGAAATAATATTGTGTACTGTTTTGTCCAAAGCCTACAGCACTGCAGAGCGATGCTATCACTGTTGCGATAGCAAATACCAATGTAATTAATGATCTGCGCATTAAACCGATTTCATTCGAAAGACGAAAGTAGGGAATCTTTATTTCGGTATCAACACCCGAAAAGTTTGTTCGTCAAAAAGTTAGAAGTTTATTCTATACAAGAACATCGGCGTGAAAGATGACTGGTAATTATGTTTCACGGTTCCGCTTGCCACATCAAAATACTGACTGTAGATATTTTTGTGATTGGTGAGATTCTGGAAGTCAATTGCCCATTCCTGTGAGAATTTTTTCATCGACATTTTGAAACTTAATCTAAGGTCAGTCCTGAAATAAGGATCAGCACGTTGTTCATAAGCCGTTACAGGATCATAAACCGGATACCCCCATTGTTTTGATGCTTCAATATCAATAGAAGGAAATCTTTTTCCGCCTGCATAGACAGTTCTAAGATCAATTCCAATCAGGTTTTTTCCAATTTTAAGCTCGTAGCCTGTCAGAACATTGGTTATGAAATTTCCATTGAATTGTGTATTTCTCCACGGTTCTTCCAGGGTTTTGTATTTCGATTGGTAAAGTGTTCCGGTTAAGAGAAAATAAAATCCGTCATTTAAATACCGTTCAAGAGTTAATTCCACACCATAATTCTTTCCAAGGCCTTCATTGACCAGATTGTCAACTCTATCCTGATGAAAGCTTGCCCCATAATTTGCCAAACTGAATGAAGAGGCTTCCGATTCAACAGGGATATCATACAAATACTGGTAGTAGGTTTCAATTTTTGTTCGGAAGTTCTCGCTGATCATCCAATTGTAATTCAGAGCAAACTGATGGCTTTTTGTCATGCCCAGATTGGTATTTGTTGTTATTTTGCTTCCATCATCCTCATAGCTCTGAGTGAAGTAAACCAGCAATGGTTGGATCTGGCTGTGAAGTCCATAGCCCAGGCCGAAGGTGTGAACAGGATTAGGTTCCCATTTTAAGCTGACCCGGGGCTCGAAAGATTTGGATTTGTTGAGATCAAGATACTGAAAATGGATTCCTCCTGTTGCAGTAATTTCATCTGAAATGAAATGGTTTATTTGTGCAAAGCCTTCGGTGAGAAGGAGCTGTTCAGAATTTGATTCAGTTAGTAATTTGTAATTGTCTTTTTCGATGGCTACACTGTCGAGATAATCTGCCTGTATGGCCAGCATCCTGATACCAGCTTCAGCATATGTCTTTTGGCTGAATCGATGTTTTAAGGTAGATTTAATCTGAGTGTTAATTTCCTGATTGTCTTCACCATAATAGATCCACATTTCATCAGTATCCAGGTTGATAGAATCAATTTGAGTGTGAACCTGATGGCCGCTAAACCCGATCTGCGACCTTATACGGGTATTCTTGGAGAAGAAATAGGTGTGGTTTAATCCCAGAGTAGCCATTTTTGAGCCATTCCGGGTGTTGAAACCTGCGGCATTATTATAGTTATTTTCGTTGTCATCCTGCTGTTCATAAAAAATCTCACTTAGGCCTCCTAATCCATAGAGTTGAAAGCGTCCGGCATTCTCTGTTGGCAAATCAATTTTGAAAGATATATCCTGATAGTCAGGTACTGCTCCCCCCGCAATATCAAAACCTAATTTATCTATTACTCCGAGAGTGCTGTATCTGTAATTCACCAGGTAGCTGGCTTGTCCGCCTTTTTTAAATGGTCCTTCTGTTCCCAGCTCAAAACCATTGAAGCCAACCTGAAACATTGTTTGTCTGTTTTGTTTGTTCCCGCTTCGCATCCGGAGGTCAAAAACACCTGAAATGGCATTGCCAAATTCTGCCGGGAAAGCACCAGTGTAAAAATCACTTCTGGCCAGGAGGTTGTTGTTAAGCATACTTACGGGCCCACCCGTGCTTCCTGCTGCACCAAAATGGTTCGGATTGGGAATTGGTAAGCCATCAAGCCTCCAAAGCAATCCTGATGGTGCGTTTCCACGAATTACAATATCATTGCGTTGATCACCGGCCATCAGTACACCTGCATAATTTTGGGCCATGCGAGCCGGATCGCCAAGACTACCGGCATATTTCTCTGTCTGCTCCACAGAAAAAGATCGAACACTTACTGAGGCCATCTGGTTTAGCGGAGTATCACGGCGGTTTCTGCCTGAGATAATAACTTCAGCCACTTCGGTAATATTTGCTTTGAGTTGAATGATCAATTGGGCATCCTTGCCTGCTTTAACCAAAATATTGGGAATTGTTTGAGATTCATATCCAATGAAACTGATACTTATGCTGTGTCGTCCCGGAGCCAGATTATTCAATGTAAACTGTCCGTTTTCATCACTGATTGATCCCTTGTTCGAATCAGATGAAATTATAACAACAGTGGCACCAGGTAAGGAGGTTTCCATTTCTTTATCCATAACCGTTCCGGTGATGTTTTGACCGATGCTTCCCAGAGTTATGGTAAGCAGAATTGCGATTGTTAATGCGATTTGTTTTCTCATGTTTATTTTCTGTTTAGGGCAAATCTAAACTGTGAAAATGACATGAAAAAGTTTATGTGACCTTCAGGAAAGAATTGGGATATTCAGGAATGAATTGGTACTATTGGGCTAAAACGGGGATAATTGGGAAACCTCAAATTGTCGACTAACTGGCACCTGAGTGTCAAGGTTTTTGAGATCAAGCAAGTAACCTCTGGCATTCCCTGATATATTTTCAAGGAGTTGTTTATTGATTATGTACGACTGATGGCATCTGACGAATTGTGCTTGATCAGAGAGCTGCTCCTCAAAGGCTTTTAATGAACCACGTAGAACTTCTCTTTTAGTGCTTTCTCCTGATCGGTGAAAAACGGCCACATAATTACCCTCACTCTTTATACAAATCAGCCCAGATGATTGAAGGAGTATTGTGTCAGTTTTTCCTTCACCATATAGTTGAATCTCTACATTGTTAATTGTGTGAGGACCTTCTGTCATCTTACCTGAAATGCTTTCTGCCCTGGTAGAATACCGGATGAAATAGATACGTTCAAACCAAAATAGTAATATTATCACTGGAAATATTCCGACTGATAGGGTTACACCAAGAAAATAGAGTAAACTCCTGGTTTCTTCTGCATGAAAAGTAGCATATCGGTAGAAAAGCCAATTGGCAATGGCAATGATGCTGATATTCCAAACACTTGTCAGCAAGGCACTTCCAATAGTGTATTTGTCTGACTCAAATTGTGTCTTGAAAAGGATAGCAAGCAGAGCAAAGTTCATAATCATCACAATAGCTGTGATTAGCCCGTATCCGGCAGAGGTCAGCCAAAGATGTGATTCTGAATCCTGGCTTGGAAACGGTCTGAAAATAACCAGGAAGCTAAAAATAAAAATGCCAAATAGAATTGAAATCAGAGAATTCTGACCAAGTCGGTTCCCGATCGGGAAAGGACGTTGCAACCATTTAAGTAATCCGGTCATATCCACAAAGATATTATTAATTTTCCCTTCATTATAACAGAAAGAGATCGGCTGCTTAACTTTATTACCTTTGAAAAAACTAATCCCCATGCAAAGAAGAAATTTCCTTAAATCAACAGCTGCAGTATCCACCTTTACTATTGTGCAGCCTTCAATAGCCTTTGGTTCAAAAATTAATTCAGCAATTAAAATTGGTATAATTGGTTGTGGCAACAGGGGGAGTAGTGTAATAGCTTCGATGTCGCGACACACAAATATCCATATCGCAGCAATGGCCGATCTTTTCAGTGATAAACTTGATATTGCCAGACCGAGGCTCAATAAGTTAAATACCGATAAGGGATTAGCAAAAATTTCTCAGTCAAAAATTTATTCCGGAAAAAATGCCTACCTCGAACTGATTAATGATCCCGATCTCGATGCTGTTTTAATCTCATCACCAGCATACACCCATCCTGAATTTTTATCTGAAGCAATAAAAGCCGGTAAGCATGCATATTGTGAAAAACCTATGGCTGTTGATGCAGCGGGATGCAGTCGGATTGTAAGACTGGGGCAGGAGATTGATGGTAAACTCAGTGTGGTAATTGGATTCCAGATCAGACACGCTTCACCCTATATGGAAATGGTTAAAAGAGTGAAACGGGGAGATATTGGCAAAGTCATTAATGCCCAGTTGTACTATTTCTCATCCGGAACCCCCGTACGGCCATATCCTCAGGCTTCATGGGATGAGCAGCGAATAAGGAATCAATATAAATTCAGGGCTTTATCCGGAGGAATATTACTTGATCAGGGAATTCATATGCTGGATGTATGTAATTGGACACTCGGAGCACATCCTATTGATGCCATCGGAAGAGGGGGAAGAAATGAAGCACCTGATTTTGGGGATGGATGGAATAATTTCCAGGTGATATATCAGTATCCTGATGATATAAGTGTGAGCTTGCATTCCACACAGTTTGGCCCTCATTTTGGCGATGTGTGTGCCCGATTTACCGGAACCAAAGGAATAGCCGAGGCACATTATACTAGAGGAGTTTTTATCACCGGTGATAATGCCTGGGATTCAGGTATGCTGCGTGATAATCGTAAGCCAATAACTCCGGAGCAACGCTCATCAGGTGTATTTCCATCTGCCCTTCATGATGCCGATGCTAATAAGGAAAAGGCCTTCATCAATAGTATTGAAAGCGGAAATTTCCTAAACGAAACCCAATCAGGAGCTAACTCAACATTGTCGGCAATTCTGGGAAGAGAAGCCGCAACAAAAGGCGAACAGTACACCTGGGATGAAATGAAATTTGAGAATAAAAAAATCCCGCATGACCTGAAAAATGTAGGATGGTAATTTTCCTCCTTAACGTTCCATAAGCCGCAGCTGTACTTCCTCTTTTCGCGATCGGGAAACCGGAACCATGCTGTTGTCAGACATTTGCAGGTATCCCCCGTCGCGACGTACAAAAGCAAGCACTTCTGAAAGGTTAACCAGATGAGACTGATGAACCCTGATGAACCCCATGGGTGTCAGGGCTTTTTCGTATTCTTTCAGGGTTTTACAAATAATGAGTTTTTTACCTCCTTTAAGATAAAACTCAGTATAACTGCGATCACTCTGGCAATGAATGATGTTTTTTACCGGTACAAATTCTACTTTGTCTTCAGTAGGCAGAGGCAGACGCTTTTCGGCAAAGGTCAGCTGCTGATTTGACACCAGATTTTTCAATAATATGTTTTCTTCAGCAAGATTGATTTTCATCTGTACTTTCTCCACCGCCTGCCTGAGTTCAGATATGTCAATTGGTTTGAGAAGAAAATCAACAGCATTGAAACGAAAAGCCTGGAAAGCATATTGATCGTATGCTGTAATGAAAATGATTTCGAAGTCAACCTTATCAAGCTGAGCCAGCAAATCAAAGGCATCGCCACCTGGCATTCGAACATCAAGGAAAATCAGATCGGGTAGGAGAGACTGAATGCGCTCCTGGGCTGAAAAAATCTCAGCAGCCTCCCCAATGACCTCAATCTCAGGGCAATGCTTCTTAAGCAAAGCCTTAAGATTCTCCCGGTTCGATTGTTCATCGTCTACAATGAGTGCCCTGATTGTCATTCTTATTCCATTGGCAGAACAAATTGAACAGTAGTGCCTTGCTTGTTCGGGTTTTCGATAATATCTACTTTAATTCTTCCTTCGAAACTCTGATTCAATAAATCTACACGCTGACGGGTCAGCTTCCATCCTTGTCCGAGTCCGTTCGATTCTAAATGTCGTGATTTTTTTAATCCTATCCCATTATCACTTACCTGTACAATCAAATTTTCCTTGTCTCCGGTGAAAGAGATGTCAATTTCTCCTTTATTTTGCAATCCGGCTATCCCATGTATCAGAGCATTTTCCACATGCGGTTGTATCATCAGTGGAGGGATCTCGATAGCATCTGTATCAAGTTTCGGATCGATATTCATCCGGCAGGTAAATACTTGTCTTAAACCCTCGAGTTGAAGATAGGTTTGTAAAGTTTCAATCTCTTCGGATAAGCTAATCCGTTTCTGTGTGGAATGTTCTAATATCCTTCGGATGAGTTTTGCGAATTTGGCGAGATAGGTATTGGCTTTGTCAATTTCATTGTGATTGATCAAGTTTTGGATGCTCGTGAGGGCATTGAATAAAAAATGTGGATTCATTCTCGAGCGAACAGCATCGAGCTCTAATTCTGCCATTTTACGTTTGAGTACCTGACGGGCTTCACGGCGGATATTTCTTCGTCGTATCACGAGAAAAATGAACATGGCGATAAATACCACAGCGGTGAGTATGGCCCAGAATAACCTGGTGTTTATTGTTTTTGGCGGCTCAGGGGCTTGCTCCATTTGTGGCCATGAAAGAAGATTCGTTGGTGTGATATTATTATTAGGATACCGATAATAATGAGCAATTTGTAAATCCCGGTCAATGTCAAGCCTCAAGTCGGTTCTGCCGGCAAAGTGTTCAACAATTCTGTCAACGGATTCCTGATCAGTAACATAAATTCTGTTTTGCGTCTTGAGTGAATCCAGAATGTTTTGTGATATTGCTTCCTCCCCTGTATAGAACAATATGCTAACAAGGCCTTCCTGAAGTTTGTCTTCCGCTTTTCGGCTGGCTTCCATCAGCTTAGTGTATAATTCCTGCTCTTTAACATTGACCAAATCATTTTGTAGCTGAGTAAAACGATTTGTGAAGACCGGGGGTTTTGTGAACGGACCCAGGTGAATAACTTTTCCCCGAAAATCTTCAATTTGATGAACCTTGTTATTTACATCCTTGAAACTGAGATTGAGAACTTTTTGTCCGGGCAGTATTTTTGCATATCGCTGCCATTTTTCCTCCAGGTAATTACCATATTCTGAACCCCGATAATGGGTGATGAAGTAGCGATAGTACTTTTCAGCCACTGATGAGTAGAAAAGGTTCATCCTGGCATCGGTGAGTGTGGCTAAGACGTAATACTTGTCCCAACCTTTTAATATGGCCCCAACTGTTTCAAGCATGTAGCTAAAATAATAATCTCCAACACCAACACCTTGGTTAGTTGCAGTAAATGCAGTTACAATTCTGGTTATAAAGCGCTTATATGAGGCAGATTTATAGCCATTAAAATTATTCAGATACTTATAAAATGAGTTCAAACTGTCGGCCGGATTGAAATCTATTGAGTTGATATTTGGCCCCATTATCTCATTTAAGCGGTATTCAAGCTCCTCATATTGCGATTCAAGCTCAAACCACTCCCTGAATTCTGCGCAATAGAGATTTTTCTCTTGCTCATACCTTTTTTGCGCCTGGGCCAATTCTTGAAGTGTTATATTTGGATGGAGGTTGGAATAGCCAAGTATGTAAGAATTTAACAGGGCTTGTTCTTGCCATGTTGATCCAAAAAATCCAATATCCTGTCCGAACCGCCTAAGATCAAGAGAAAACTTAACTGTATCGCCCGGTCTGACAAATATCCTTATTTGCCTTGGATCGCTTTCATATGATTGATATAATTTGTAATCCTCAGGAAAATAAACTGTGATCACATCCGGACCCGCAGGGAGATCTCCTGAAAAACTAAGAGACTGGCCGGTTTCATCAATATCAAATACCCGTATGTCAGATTTCAAGCCTGATGATGGAAATTTAACTACCACCTTACAGGAGTCACAGCCCCGAATGTCACCAATAATCAGAGCCGGTTTATTGACTGTTGAGAGATTTTTGATTTTATGTATACTGGTTTTCCCGGTGAAGCGGATTTTGCGTGGTTCAATGTTATAGTAGGGGACATTGAACCAATAGTTTATGTTCCAGATTTCAGAAAACATTTTTATTCGGTCGATCCCATCGTAGTTGAAAGAATCCACACAGTGGTTTTGCTGATCCCAAAACAGTTGACCATCCTGATCCAATAAGAATGATTCTTTTGAATCCGGATTTTTTGGCCGGGTAAGATGGAAATCAGTAATAAGCTCAAAGGGTTTTTCATTACCACCTGTAGGAGTGGTCCATTTCATGTTTGAAACCAGCTCTAAGTCACTTATGCTCCAGGGATAACTTTTCAAAGGCTCACCAGAATTCAGGGCATGCAAGTTGGGAAAAACATCATTGATCAGTTTGGTATAATACTCCTCACTTATCCGGGTAGTTATGTAACCATATGATAATCGTGATTTAAGAGCATTCCGCTTACGTTTATGAATGCTCATCGCCACTTCATCCCTGAATTCCTGAATACCATCTATTTTCAAAACCTTCCCCCAGGCATCCATCTCAAACCTGATCTTCCTCCCCTGATCAGCTAAGTTTACCAGGGTATTGGCAGTTGAATCGAAAGAGGTAACAAAACGATCCATCTTGTTTTCAAAGCCCTCTAAAAAGCTCGTTTTTTCGAACGATGATGTAAGCTCAAGCTGCATGTCGTATTTATTTCTTCCCAGCTTCAGTACTTCAAATTCCAGAATTTTAATGTCTTGCCGCTGTACCACTTTTCCCCTTGTGGTATCGTTAACCTCAAAGCGATGTTCATACTGAATAATCTGACCCTTATCAAAAAGGTATTTCAAGTCTGATTTCTGTGCGGTCACAGATGAACTGATGAAGAAAAAAATAATTAGCCTAAGCAGAAAAAGACTTGAACGGTGCATATTTGTGGTGTTTAATTATGAATAAAAATATTATTCTCCCGGATGGTATACAAGAGGCATTTAACACCTGACCGTTTTGGCAAAACATTTGGTAAGTAAACGAAGAGATGCAATAGTAAGTATTTTGTTAAATTCGCAATATAACTTACATACCGCTATGACTTCAAAAGAACGCCTATTACTAGCTCTGAACCGTGAAAAACCTGATCGTTTGCCTGCTTCACTCCATCAATGGCAGGGCTATCATCTCGATACTTTTATGGGAGGGATTACTGATTTGGAAGCTTTTAAGGCCGTCGGACTTGATGCCCAGATCCAGTATTTTGAGGAAATGGCCCAGTTTTGGTTGGTGGATGCTGATTTTACCCGTTTCAATAACAAAAACTGGAAAGATATTCCAACAGTAATTAGTAATAATCCTGACAAGCGTTTGGTTCATCATACAGTTGAAACGCCCGAAGGGAACCTGACTTATAAAACTGCGGGTGACAGAAAGACCACCTGGATCAATGAGTATATTATAAAAAATGATGAGGATATCCATTTGATTGACAAGTACATGCCAGTTCCGACATTGAGCCTTGATCCAATTAAGAAGCGATATGATGAGGTGGGCGACGATGGTATTCTGAGAGGATTTGTATGGGGCGATCAGGCAGGCTGCTGGCAACATGCTGCCTGTATGTTTGACATTACTGAACTTATTATTGCAACTTTCGAAAAGCCCGATTGGGTTCATGAATTGCTGAAAATTCTGATGAGAAAGAAGCTGCAATTCATTGAATCAATGAAGGGTGCAAAATTTGATCTGGTTGAGACAGGTGGTGGATCATCATCATCTACTCTTATTTCACCCGATCTTCATCGCGAGTTCTGCCTGCCCTATGACAGAGAAATGCACGATGCCTTACATGCTGTGGGACAAAAAATTACCTACCATACTTGCGGAGGCACATTCGGTATTGAGGATATGATTGTTGACAACCACTGTGATGCATCTGAAACCATGGCTCCACCGAGCGTAGGCGGCAATCAGGAACCATGGGTTTTTAAAGAAAAAATTGGTAATCGTATTGCTCTGATAGGCGGAATAGATCAGTTCAATATACTTACAGAAGGTCCCGAAGAAAAAATAAGAACAAAGGTTCATGAGCTATTCGAAAAAGTAGGCTACGAAGGAGGATTTATCTGCTCAGCCTCTGATCACTTCTTCGAAACCCCGGTGAAGTACCTGAAGGCTTTTGCCGAGGCAGCGAAGGAGTGCAGGTACTAGCGGGAGTAGGGAGTAGGGAATCGAGGAAAAGGTGACGCCAACTCGTGACGCCGAAAAGGCAATGGTGACGCCAAAACGTGACGCCGAAAAGGTGACGCCTTGGGACTGACGACTTTTCCCTGCTGATGACTGAAAACTGATGACTGACGACTTTTTTCTGATAACTGAAAACTGAAGACTGAAAACTTAATATATGAATTTCTATACTAGTATTGCTGAATTATATGACGAGATATTTCCTTATAAACCGGTTCAAAAGAGGTTTGTTGAGGGAGTTATGGGCAAAGGTCCGGGGTCCGATGTTCGGGGTCCGGGGTCCAGGGGATTGGGTTTGGGTTTGGATACGAGGGAGAGTAGTTTGCTTGATGTTGGTTGTGGTACGGGTAGTTTGGTTTTGAACCTGTCGGATCTTTTGGATACTGTGATCGGAATTGATCCGGATAAGGAGATGCTGCAGCTTGCAAATTTGAAGGCCATGAAATATAAGGCTGATCGACGTGATGAGCTGGAGGATTTAGGGAAATGGGTTTTTGTTCAAAAAGGGATGTTGGACCTTACTAATGAATTTGTCTCTGACTCTTTTAATTCAGTTATCTGTTTTGGAAATACCCTTGTGCATTTATCCACAATTGACGAGGTGAAAGAATTCATCCGGCAGGCATTTGAAATATTAAAACCTGGCGGATATCTGATGATACAGATTATCAATTATGATCGAATTATTGATCAGAAGCTAAGGGGGCTACCAACAATTGAAAATGAGAATCAGAAGTTCGAGCGCATTTATCAGTACAATCCTAATCCGGAGGTGATCAGATTTCAAACCAAACTTACAGTGAAAGAATCGGGAGAGATAATCGAAAATGACATTCCTTTGCTGGCTGTTCGTCCAGGTCAATTGAAGAAGATACTTAAGAGTGCAGGATTTATAAATATTCAGGAGTATGGTAATTTTAAGGGGGAGGGTTTTGGTGGTGATTCGCAGGCTTTTATTATTGTTGGGAGGAAAGAGGGCTAGACTAAAGAAGTTATCAGTTATCAGTTTTCAGTTTTCAGAAAAAAGTCATCAGTATAAAAAAGTCTTCAGTCTTCAGTTTTCAGTCATCAGCAGGGAAAAGTCGTCAGTCCCAAGGCGTCACGTTTTGGCGTCACCATGGTGTCACCATGGCGTCACCCTTGCGTCACCTTTTCGGCGTCACGTTTTGGCGTCACGTTTTGGCGTCACCTTGGCGTCACCATGGCGTCACCTTTTCCCTCAGTCCCCAGTTTTCAGTTATCAGTTATCCGTAAGAAAGAATAAAGTATTAAGTTATAAGTTTTTAATAATGAGAAAAATTGTTTTTTGTTTTGTTGTTGCCGGTATGTTTGCTGGGTGTTCTCAGCATCGTACGGTGGGCATTCCTGCTTTGATTCCGGTTCCTGTTACATTGGAGGCCGGAGAGGGTAGTTTTAAGTTGAACCGACAAACAAGGATTGCCTTGAATGCGGAGGATGAGGAGCAGGTGGAATTGGCGGTTTACTTTAATGAACAATTGGAGGAAGTGTTGGGCTATACTTTGGGTCGGGCAGAGAAGGCGGGGAAGAATGTGATTAGCCTGGAGGCCCCGTATTCTGGTAGTTCTCAGTTCTCAGATATCAGTCATCAGGAAGAGCCTGAGCTTTATCAGTTGGATGTGGAGACTGATAAAATCAGAATTGCTGCATCGGCACCTGCCGGATTATTTTATGGCATCCAAACCCTGATGCAATTGATACCTATTGCTGATAAGCATAAGATGGCAGGTGATGAGATTTTTCTGCCGGTACTGCATATTGAGGATTATCCCAGGTTTCAGTGGAGGGGATTAATGCTGGATGTAAGCCGTCATTTTTTTACCATAGATGAGGTGAAAGCTTATATCGATCAAATGGCGAAGTACAAGTTCAATGTTTTTCACTGGCACCTGACTGATGATCAGGGCTGGAGGGTTGAGATTAGTAGTTTGCCAAAACTAACAGAAGTGGGAGCCTGGAGGGTGCCGCGTACTGGTCCGTGGTGGACATACGAGCAGCCACAGAAGGGTGAGGAAGCTACAGTTGGGGGTTTTTATACAAAGGAGGAAATAAAAGAGGTAATACAGTATGCGGCAGATCGGTATATTCAGGTGCTGCCCGAGATTGATGTGCCCGGACATTCACTTGCCATGATTGCTGCATATCCGCAGTTGTCGTCAACTGAATTACCGTATCAGGTAAATCCTGGAAGTAAGTTTTATATGATTGAAGACAATGCACTGAATCCGGCAAAGGAGGAAGTGTATGAGGTGATGGATAAGGTTTTCACAGAGATCGCTGAACTTTTTCCTTTTGAATACATTCATATTGGAGGAGACGAATGTTATAAGGGCTTTTGGAAAAATGATCCCTATTGTAAAGCCCTGATGAAAAAGGAGGGATTGATCCATGTGAATCAATTACAAAGCTATTTTATCAAACGTCTGGAGACAATTTTGATGGCGAAAGGGAAAAAACTTATCGGTTGGGATGAAATCCTTGAGGGCGGACTGGCACCCGAAGCTACTGTAATGAGCTGGCGTGGGATGAAAGGAGGAATCACAGCTGCAGAAATGGGGCATAAAGTGGTGATGACCCCAACAACTCATTGTTATCTCGATTTATATCAGGGTGATCCTCAGGTTGAACCTATAACTTATAGCATGCTTCGCCTGAATGATGTTTACCGATTTGAGCCAGTACCTGATGGAATTGATGAAAGATTGGTTCTTGGCGGGCAGGGGAACTTATGGACTGAAAGTGTTTACACTCTCGGACATGCTCAGTATATGACCTGGCCTCGTGGGTTTGCATTGGCAGAGGTGCTGTGGTCGGAAAAAGACGACCAGGAATGGGAAAATTTTGTTGAACGATCTCAGGAACATTTTCGTCGCCTCGATGTGCAGGATGTTAATTATGCGCTTTCTGTTTTTGATCCGATAATCAATCTTCAGTCTTCACAAATCCGTCAGGGAGTAAAGAAATACAATGTGATAATGAAAACCGAAGTAAAGGGTTTGGAAATCCATTATTCATTTGATGATAGTTTTCCGGACGATCATTATCCGGTTTATACAGAGCCTGTTCCAGTGCCTGAAGGAGCTATTGCATTACGGGTGGTCACCTATCGCAAGGGTATTCAAATGGGCAAACAAATGCGACTGGAGCTGAGTAAAATTAGAAAAGAATAAACACAACTACTCTTTTATACATCTTACATAGAATTCGTAGAATTTACTTACAAATACTTCTCTGTTAATTCCTTTATCCGGATGGAAGTACCAGGCTATTGGTACCCCGTTTTTGCTTAAGTCGCTGGTCCAGAAATGAGTGCTCTTGTCAAGGCCCATGTAACCTCGATAAACGTCGATGTATCCGGCGAGATTGATGTGGAATTCACTTGAGCCACCATACTCCAATTTACTGATCTGGTTTTTTTCAAGATAATTCATCAGAGTTTGCCAGTCTTGTACAGAAGGTATCCGCCAGCCTTTCGGACAAAGTCCTTTCTCGAGATGAACTTCATATAAAGAGTATAAACCTCCGTATAACTTACAATTGTCGGGATTGTTGCTGTAACAGTTTTTAGTAACATCAAAGTTTTTTGATTTGAACTCAGAGTTGAAATTTTCCTGCATCCACCACTGATCTCCGATCTTAACCGTTCCATAGTACTCATTGAATGTACCCCGTTTGTCTTCAACAAAACCAGTTTCATGATTTCCATCGAAAACCGTAACTGTACCTGTGACAATACTTTCTTTGTTCTGTGAGTCTATGATTGCCATTCTGACAAGATATGTGCCAGCTTCATTATATTTATGGTATACTTCAGATTGGTCATCCAATGAGGTATCCCATATGCCATCCATGTTGAGATCCCATCTGATTCGCAGATTCATCATGCTCTCATCGCGGTCATAGCTTCTCAGAGAATTGAAATAGAATTGTGTTTGCGGGTTTCCAATCTGACAGCCAATATCAAGATAAGCATAGGGGGGAGTGTTTTTTGGATGAACCATTACATTTAATGTTGTATCCATATACAAACCATCCGGAGCGCTAACTCTGAGTTTTACCAGAACTTCCCCTTCATCCGGCAGGTAAACTTTGAAAAGAGGATTCTCTGATTGATCAACTTCCCAATCGGTGCTTGATAAAACATTCCATGAATACAGAAGTCTGGATTCTGGCTTATTTTCTTCAAATGATTCTGAAGCATCGAAAATGAACTCATCTTCCACAGTACAGTTGTTGCATGTATAATTCACTCTCGGTTTGATAAGGCCATTGAGACGGTTCACTATCAGGGGTAGCTCAGTTCGTCCCACTAAACCCATTGTATCTTTAACTTCCATTATGGCCGTGATATGACCAGTGTTCATGAACCTGTGACTCATCACGGGATCAGAAATAAAATCAGTATCCCAAACCTGATCACCATCAAAGTCCCACCTGAATTTAAGCATCGCGATGGAGTCTTCATCATCCTGGGTTTGGCTACCGTCAAAAATGAAATCGGTGAGCAGATGAGCCGAATCAGGCTGAACCATCAGCAAGGCGCGGGGAGGAGAGTAGCCCTGTTCGACGGATATCATCTGACTTATTGTATCAGTTTCGCCCGACACCCGGGATACTTCCAATATCGTTGTGTAATCACCTGGCAGGTAGTAACGGTGATCATATTCTGGCATGCTCGAGTGCATCATATCCCAGTCTCCGTCACCATCCCAGTCAAAGCGAATGAAAACCGGATTGCTGTTGTCTCCCAAATCGATGGCAGTACCCAGATCAAAATGGAAAATTGTTGTAGTGGATCCTTCTTGTGGAGATAAATGGAAATCAGCGACCAGGTCGGGCTGAGTGTCGTCAGATGCTTTTTTGCATGACTGAGAAACTGTCCCTGTTAAAACAAGCGCAACAAGAAATATGTTGATCAGTCTGTTCATTTGCCTTTCCGGTTTCCGTAGCGATCGAGAAAGTTGAGCTCATGAGTAAATCTGCCATAGGCAAGAGAATCAATACTTTGGTCTGTTATCCTGAATCCGCGGCTGTATGAGTAGCCTATTCCTGAAAATACCCCAATGCCATTCTGAATATTGGAATAATCAAGCATTCTGAATGGATCACCCTCTTTTTCAAGTTGGAAATGAACAGCTAACTCTTCCCCTCCGGCAATAACTATTGCATCAATACTTTGGAATGACCTCAATACCTCCGGTTTTGCATCCAATAATGAACCAAGGCTTGCGTAAAATTTTGTGGAGTTAATATCGAAACTATAAAACCAGCCCGGATTGTTTTGCAAAACAATAGTTTTCAGAGGAACGAGCAGAGATTTTAATAGAGATCCGGTACTGTCGGTCTCATAGTAATTAAACTGAAAACCAAGTTGATAGATATGCACGTTTTCTGAGGGTGTCCAGTGAAAAACCGGATTATGATCAACACTGAAATGAAGGGCTCTGACCTCCGGATGTGATGGGTCAATAATTGTAAAATCACCCGGAGTTGTGGTGAAAGCATAGATAAGCTTATCTTCTTTTTCTAAATAAATTACAAGACGATAAACTGTATTTGTAGCAATCTCCATCCTGCTTTGGTAAACAATATGATATTGACCGGGAAAAAATCCGGACTCCTTATTGATTGTGACAGGTGCAAATTCAGTATGTTGCACTGCCTTATCTCCCTCCATCTTTTCTATTGCCAGCCTTACATCATCCTGGTAATAATATAATTCGGTACTGTCACTGATTGTTTCGCCCTGCTCAGTGATAAATGATTTGCTCAAACGAATTGTTTGAATTTCTTCTCCCGGATCAAGCAGGCAATAAACAATAGGAATTGCATCTGCCTCATAGATAAGATCTACTTCAGTATCGCACCCGAATAGTAAAAGAATCATAGCTATGAGACCCAAATTCCGCATCTATTGAAAAGTTGGTTTTACCAATGTACTTTCATCTTTAACAATTTCGAATTTGCCCATAGTGTGTTTTTTTCCAAACTGATTGCCTGGAAAACCGCCGGCAGAACATGAATCACCCTCGCATAAACAAGCTATGATAGCTTCATAATAGTATGTGCCTGGTGGCAGATGGAAAACGTATAATTTCTTTGTATCAGTTACATTAGCTGACTGTAAATAAATCCCTCTGTACAGTGACTGAGCATCGACAGCAACATGCAAACCCACTCTGATAATACGATCGGTCGGGATCCATATGTGTTTGATTTGAAAATCAACGTGAAGTATACCTTGAATTACCTGAGTATCATCAATTTCAGGATCAGTAATTATCTCTGGCTCGCATGCCGGTAAAACAACTAAACAAACCAGAAACACTAATACGCTGAATCCCACAGATTTCATTTATCCAGATTTTGTTGGGGGGAACAACAGCAAAGTTAGGGATAAATGGGGACAAATCAACCGCCGTTATTTCTGTATTTTCCCTTATTGGCACCAGCAATTTTACTATCGTTAAAGATGAAAGCCTTTCTTCCTGTTTGATCAGAATCACTGTAATGACGTGGATTGTCGGGATTGAGCAAAAGATCTTTGCCTTGACGCGATAATTCAAAGGCATAGCTGGCCTGAGTTTTTGAATTCAACACGAACAAATAATAATGCTTTCCAATCTTCTCAATATTTACTTCAGTCAGCTCAATATCTTCTTCGAAATGCATGTTTTTGGCTTTCATAAAATTCTGGATGGCACCAGTCCTGATTCCTGGTTGACCAAGGCTTGAGGTATTACCAATTCTTATCTGATCGACCTTACTGTAAATTCGTCCAAGCATGTAAATCGGATCAATAGCTTTGCCATCCTTTCTTATTTCAAAATGAAGGTGAGGGCTTACCACCATACCAGTACTACCCACTTCACCAATTTTCTGGCCACGCTTTATTTTATCACCAATCTGCACAAGGCATTTATCCAGATGTGCATAGAAGCTGTCAATATTATTGTTATGTTCAATCAATATCCAAGTGCCATAGCCGCTTCTGTTCCTGCTTATTTTTAGATCTTTAACTACTCCGGTGTCTGTTACAATAACATCAGTGTTTTGTGGGGCATTAATATCAATCCCCAGATGTGGCCGGTAAATTTTAAGGATGGGGTGGAGCCGACTTTTAGTATATCGGGCCGCAATCCGTATAATCTCTTCGTCCCTGATCGGGAAAATGAATGAATTATGCTTACGAACAGGAGCTTGTTTTTCTACGGCACCATCTTTGAAATAGGCCGAAATGTAGTTTTTTAAACTCAAAATTGTAATTCCCAGATTGTCTGCAATAATATCCTGATTCGATGGCTTAGCCAGGTATTGAACATCCTCAGAATTCGAGATGTTGGACCATTCAAGTTGAATGGCCGGACAATTTGCCTCTCGTAAAACAATATATGGTGCTTGCTGCGGGATGCGTTTTATATCATTATCCATGAAGGAGTATTCCATTGCAAACCATGATGCGATTTGTTCAGATTGATCAGAGTAGAAATTAAGGGGTGAAAAGAAGGTTGAGTATCTTTCAGCTAAGGTTTCTTTATCAGGAAAACTACCTATATGAAGGGATATAAAAATGTCTGCACCCACGATCTCAGCCATTGCAGCCCTGTCTTCGCGTGATAAAAATTCGTCTTTATTTCGAGTCAGAATGATTTCAATATCCTTAGCAACAGCCTTCTTAAGTTTCTTCCCTATTGCCAATACAATGTCTTTTTCACTGATTCCCAGTTCCTCGTTTACGAATCCGGCATCTTCTCCTCCATGCCCGGGGTCAAGCAAAACAATAAATTTGTCTGATTCTGTTTTCCTCCCGGATGGGAAATCAAGCGGATCGTTGACGAATGAGAAGCTAATTATAGAAATGGCAAGGAGAGGTAGAACCACCAGATATTTCCAGCCCGATCTCTTCGGATTGACCCGGGTGGCCATGATCATGCGCTTTTTTAATGTTGATCCTCTGAAATAGGAAGCGAGTTTTTGATTTCTGTAGACGAACAGTCCTTTTTGGAGTGAGCGGGCATAGCGTTGCAGATCTATTCCTGTGTTTAATACTGCCTTATCTGCCAGATATTCATGACATTCTTTGAGTGCATTTTTGTAAAGTATGAGAAAGGGATTAAACCAGAGAAATACCTGAATGATTTCAATCAGTATCAGATCTAATGAATGCCCCTGACGTGAGTGAGCCATTTCATGGGCCAGAATGAGGTTTTTATCCGAACTATTTATCTGCTTGTCGTTCATGAATATCCACCTGAAAAAGGAAAATGCCGGCAGGTCGGCACCTGAAATAATACGCCTCGATGCCATCCGGCAGGAAGAATTTCTGAAACGTAAAAGAACTATCTGACCCAGAACCCACAAGCTTTTGAGAAGAATGAAAGCAGCTCCTGCCCAGTATAGAGACCACCATGGGAAGGATTTAGTTGATGTGGCTGTTGATGTAAGGGCTTCAATGGGCTGAGCAGATTGAGCTGCTGTTTCCGGAATGAGCTCATTCATCAATATTTCATCGGGGATAATTGTTGGTAATTGGGGAAGGGGAAGCCCGGGGCTGATTGACAGTGGAATATTTATCAGGGGGATGATCCATGACAGAAGCAAACCGGAGAGTAGATATGCCCGGTTAATTCTGAATTGAGTTTGTTTGCGGAAGACTAGTAAATACAGGGTAATGAACACAATGGTCAGGATGCTTACCTGGACCAGATAATTGATAAATGCGTACATTATTCTTTGGGTTTGCGGTTTGTAATTTGCTTCCTGACTATTTCTTCAATCTCTTCCAATTCGTCCATGCTCAGCTTTTCAGCATCGGTGTAAAAAGATGCGAATTTTGAGAATGAGCCCTGAAAATAATTCCTTAACACCCCGCTGAACTGGCCTTTCAGATAATCCTCACGGCTTACTAATGGATAGTATTGCCGGTTGTTTCCGTATTTCTTAAAACCTATAAATTCCTTGTCAATCAAGATCCGAATCATGGTTGACACAGTGGTATATGCCGGTTTGGGCTCTTCAAATGAATCGGCAATCTCCTTTAAAAAAGCCGCTCCAATATCCCAAAGTTGCTGCATAAGCTGTTCTTCTGCCTTAGTTAATGGTTTCATCCGTTATAATTATTTCATCCGCGTGTGTATTATTATTTTTTCCTTTTGTCATGCTCGGTTCATACCACAAACATAAAACTAAATAATTAATAAACCTACTAAAAAGTTAGTAATGCTACTAAAAAGCTTAAATGGATAGGATAATGTGAATCAAGGGAGGGAAGAAGTTTTTAGTAACTTTAGAGGGAATCGGGAATCGGGAATCGGGAACAGGGGACAGGGGACAGGGGACAGGGGGAATGGGGATTGAAATCAGTGACGCCATCGTGACGCTATCGTGACGCCGACGTGACGCCATAAAACAAACCCTGGGCCCCGGACATCGGATCCCGGACCATTGACCAACGACTAACGACCATTGACTAACGACCATTGACTAACGACCATTGACCAACGACCATTGACTAACGACCCAAGTATATGAAACAAGTTATTATTTCCATCCTTCTCATCCTAAGCCTCTCAGTATGTGCTCAAAAATTCCAACCCACCTGGGAATCCATAGATGCTCGTCCGACCCCTGAATGGTTTCAGGATGCCAAATTTGGTGTTTTCATTTGCTGGGGTTTGTATTCGGTGCCTGCCTGGAGTCCTGCCGGACAGTATTCTGAGTGGTATCAGTACTGGCTGCAGCAGAAATCGCATGGTGGACAGGTAACAGATTTTCACAATCGAACTTATGGTGAAGATTTCGAATTCAAAGATTTCGCTCCTATGTTTAAGGCAGAACTTTTTGATGCTGATGAGTGGGCTGAGCTCTTTGATCGGGCGGGGGCTAAATATGTTGTATTTACTACCAAGCACCACTCTGGATACACTATGTGGCCGAGTAAAGAAGCAGAACAAAGTTATGGTGTGAATTATAATCCTGCCAAGGTTGGCCCAATGCGCGACCTTACAGGTGAGATTTGTGAAGCAGTGCGCGAGAAGGGCATCAGGGCAGGACTCTATTATTCACTTTATGAGTGGTATCACCCACTATATAAGACTGATGTACCACGATTTGTGGAGGAGCATTTTCATCCGCAGTTTAAAGATCTGGTGAGCAGATACACCCCTGATATTATCTGGACAGATGGTGAATGGGAACAGACTTCAGCAACCTGGCGATCGACTGAGCTTCTGTCGTGGTGGTTCAATAATGCTCCGAATATTGATGATCTGGTGATTAATGATCGCTGGGGTAATGATTGCAGGCACATACATGGTGGATTTTACACTACTGAATATGGTTCAGGAATGGATGATGCCTCACATGTCTGGGAAGAGAGCCGGGGCATGGGCCATTCATATGGATATAACAGGGCTGAGAATATTGAGCATTATCGATCATCTCAGGAGTTGATCCTCATGCTGGTTGACCTGGTTAGCCGGGGTGGCAATCTTTGTCTGGATATTGGTCCGAAAGCCGACGGAAGTATTCCGGTAATAATGCAAGAACGACTATTGCAAATAGGAAACTGGCTGAAAATCAATGGGGAAGCTATATATGGTACCAGGATGTGGAAGAAGTCCTGTCAATGGTCTGAAGGCGAAAGGTCCTCAAATGAAAGGGGTCAGTATATGACTGGCTTTGATATATTGAAGGAGACGGTAAATCCAGATCCGGGTCAGGCAGTAAAAGAAATCTTTTTCACCTCAAAAGAAAATACTCTATACGCCATATGCCCAAAATGGCCAGGAAAGAAACTAATAATCAAAGATTTCAAAAATAATAACCCCGCGTCACCAGCCACCACCCCGCGTCACCCCGCATCACCAGCCACCACCAAGCGTAACCAAGTAGAGGTGCAGTTCCTTCAAACAGCCCAAAAGTTAAAGTCAACAATAGAAAACGGAGACCTTCATATCATTCTGCCTGAGTTTGACTCCTCATTAAGCAAACAAGCGACATATGTCTTCAAAATCGTTTTTAAGTTATAGATTATTAAGTATTCATCAAATAGTTTTGAGTATTCGCCTAATAGTTTTGGTGCCATTGTGAATGTTTTGTTACTTAAAATTGCATAATATTATTTAGTGACATGCTATAATCCAGTCTATGGTTTCATTACATTTTGACCCTGAATCACATATACTCAGAACTGTTTTCACAGAGGTGGTTACACTAGATGATATGAGAGCATATATGGATCAGTTGAAGGAGATCAAAATAATCCCACCCGATTTGAATGCTATCCATGATCTTACTCAGGCTGTTCAGCAAATACTGCCTGAGCAAATCAGTGAGATGTTTGAGATCACCCGGGAGGGGGTTAGCCGCTTTGGAAAGGTGAGAATTGCTTCAGTTCATCTAAAGCCAAATACAACTGCCATAAGTACAATAATCAGGGAAAGGATGGAATACAGTAATGTTGAGTATCGGCTTTTCTCTACCATGGAGGCAGCTGAAGCATGGATTAGAAGTATGTAGATTGTCTGTCAGAATTATTGTTTTTAGTTTAAACAACATATTCTGTTTTGTAAGAAATCCGGTACTTCGCTTACAGAAATTACCCAAGTGTTCCCAGCCTACAAAAACAAATTCAAATAGTTGGATGAAGCAGCTGTTTATTTTACTTTCATTCGTAGTCCTTTTTTTGGGCTGTGAGAAGCAGAAAACCGGATCCTTAATTGATCAGCGTGACGGCCATGATTATCTAACAGTTAAGATTGGTGATCAGTGGTGGATGGCAGAAAATCTGGCATACATGCCCTTTGTTTCAAAACTGCATCTGAATGGTGGAATTTGGGTATATGGCTACAATGGCGACAGTCATGAATATGCAAAGGGATTAATCGAATACAGGAATTTGGGATGTCTCTACAACTGGACCACCGCAATGGATATTTCTGATGAATATGATGAGAAATTATGGGGCGGATCTGATAGTCTGCATCAGGGAGTTTGTCCTGCCGGATGGCATCTGCCCTCAGATTCGGAGTGGAAGATGCTGGAGCAAAACCTGGAATCTGATCCTGATTTTGAAGCGAGTGATGATCGCCAGTATACTGGTGATGTTGGCTTAAAAATCAAATCTGATTCGGGATGGGCAGCCAATGGAAATGGAAGCAATGAAACCGGATTCGGTGCATTGCCCGGGGGAATACGTTATCGCACAGGATTTTATCTGAATCAGGGTAGCTATGGCTATTACTGGACCGCCACCGAACAATATCCGGGTAGTGCTACATATCGCTACTTACGAGACTCAAGCAAGGGTACTTTCAGAGGTTTTCCGCACAAGGCGAACGGTCTTTCAATAAGGTGTTTAAAGGATAATTGAACCCTCCTGCATAAATTATATTACAAGAATATTATATACAGGAGGGCTGATTGTTTTATTCAATAAATCCGCGATTTCTCATCAAGGCGGTAATATCAGGTTTTCTTCCTCTGAATTTCTCGAACATCTCAGCTGGATCAGCAAAACCATTCTTTGCCAGGATATTATCTCTGAAAGATTTGGCTGTTTCCTGATCAAAAAGGGATGTTTCTTTGAAAGCATCAAATGCATCATGGTCCAGAACAGCAGACCATTCATAGCTATAGTATCCTGCATCGTATCCACCTATTATATGAGTGAAATAAGTACTATGATAGCGTGGTTCAATTTCAGGAATTAAGCCAATTTTGTCGAGAAGTTCTTTCTCAAAGCTTGGTATATCAACAGGTTCAGCTTGAGTGATAGTATGATATGCCATGTCTAAATAGCATGCAGCGAGGAATTCTGTGGAGGTAAAACCCTGGTTAAACACACTACTTTTTTGCATTTTTTCTATTAAATAATCAGGTATCGGCTCATTGGTTTCATAATGAAGGGCATAGGTTTTCATTACTTCGGGTTCAGCTGCCCAATGCTCCATTATCTGACTTGGTAATTCAACAAAGTCTCTGGCACGATAACTGGCACTAAGTGTGTTCTCAGCAAAAAGAACATCCAGAGCATGTCCGAATTCGTGGAACAGGGTAGATGCTTCTTCAGTGCTAATTAATGCGGGAGAATCACCTGATGGGGGAGTGAAATTGCATACCATCGTAACAACAGGATGGATTTCTTTGCGCTTTTCCCATTTGTGGCCACGATAAGCACCACACCAGGCTCCCTGACGTTTACTTTGTCTCGGGTAATAATCCTGATAGAGAATGCCGAGATGTTTACCATCCGTATCAAATACTTCAAATACCATGACATCAGGGTGGGGACGAGGCATGTCGAAGAGCTCTTCGAATGTAATACCATAAAGCTTGTTTGCTACGTCAAATGCTCCATCTCTTACATTTTCTAATTTGAAATATGGTCGAAGTTCACTCTCATCGAGATCATATTTTGCTTTTCTCAGTTTCTCCGTATAATACCACCAGTCATGAGCGGCCAGCTTGAAATCACCTCCTTCATTATCAATCATAGTCTGCATTTCATCGCGGTCACGAATGGCAGCTTTGAGTGCAGGTTCCCACACCTGGTCGAGCAGATCAAATACATTGGATGCTTTTTTTGCCATGCGACTCTCCATAACCATATCAGCATGTGTTGGATATCCGAGAAGCGTAGCTTTTTGAGCTCTCAAGCTCATTATCTTTGCAAGATTATCTTCGTTATTGTACTCATTATCAGTGCGACAACGCAATAGCCATCCCGCATAAACATCCTCACGTAATTTGCGATTTTCTGCGAACTGTAAGAAAGGTATCCAACTTGGCTTCTGTGCTGTGAAAGCCCATTTGCCGTCAAGACCAGCTGCGGAAGCAGTCTTTGCAGCAGCAACAACAGATGATTCAGGCAATCCTTTCAGATCATCTTCATTATCCACAACCAGCATGAAACTATTTGTTTCTGACAGTACATTCTGTCCAAAATTCACTCCAACAACTGATTGCTCAAGATTGAGCTTCTTCATGATCTCTTGTTCATCAGGAGGAAGTAATGTACCGCTTCTTACAAAACCTTTGTATGTATTTTCAAGAATGTAGGCCTCTTCTTCTGTAAGTTTCAACTTATCTTTTTTATCATAAATAGCTTTGACACGCTCAAAGAGCTTTGGATTAAGATTGATCGCATCACCATGTGCTGCAAGCAATGGAGAAACCTCTAACTGAATCTTTTGCAGGTCATCATTGGTATTTGCTCCACTCAAACCGAAAAACACTGTGGTCACCTTTGTGAGAAGTTTTCCGGTATTATCGAGAGCACGTATCGTGTTTTTAAAAGTTGGCTTCTTTGTATTGTTAATGATCTTTTCCACTTCAGCTTTTTGCTCCTCCATTCCTTTCTCAAAAGCAGGCATGTAATGCTCGGCCTTGATCAGATCAAAAGGTGGTACACCATAGGGTGTGGTGTATTCATTGAAAAAAGGATTGTCGGACAATACCTCAGGCTCCTTCTCAGTGTTACAGGAACTCATTCCTATTCCAATGATGGTCATGATGATAAATAGTTTTTTGTACATGGCTTTTTGGTTTATGGTATTTCATTAAGTTCATTAAGTTTCAAAAAGTGAATAAATATACAATTTCGGAGATTGATATAAAATGAAGATTATCAGTATGCTCATTTATTGATTATTTTGCCATTTGGCAGTTAAAATTGTCCATACGTAGACTTTTCTGTTGTTGATCCAATTTCAATATGTAAATTTAAAACAAAAACCATGTGGCGTAACCTTATTGTTTTATTACTTGCTCTCCTGTCATTGCCAACTTTTTCGAATGAAGCTATTAAGCTGACAAAAACTCAGCTTGCACCGGAAATAGATGGTATTCTTGATGATATAGTCTGGCAAAAGGCTGAGAAATTTACCGGATTCAAATCTTTCATTCCGGATTTTGGCAAGGAAATGCCCCAGAAAACAGAGAGCTGGATTAGCTATGACGAGGAGAATCTGTATTTTGCTTTCAGGTGCTACGATGATGAGCCTGATAAGATTATTGCCACCATAAGGAACAGAGATGATATAGGCAAGGAGGACTGGGTATGTGTGAATCTTGATTCACACAACGATCAGCAGGCAATCAGCGCATTTTACGTGAATCCATTCGGGATTCAGGCTGATGCCCGTTTTGCTGCCGGACAGGAAGATGAGAGTGCCGATTTTGTTTGGTACAGTGCCGGACAGATTGATGAGCAGGGTTATACCATCGAGATAAGGATTCCACTAAAAAGCCTTAGGTTTTCTGATCATGATCCTGTGGAAATGGGTATTATTCTGGAGAGAAAGATTGCACGCCAATCGATTCAGGGAATGTATCCTGAAATGGATCCGGATCAGGGATATGCTTTTCTTAACCAGATGATGGTAATTTCAATGACCGGAGTAAAGCATTATAAATTGTTCGAAGCTATTCCTGCCCTGACTTACTCAAACAGAAACAGTAGAGATGCTGGCGCCTGGGGAGATGCAAAACACACATCCGACCCGAGCCTTACCCTGAAATATGGAATAACTTCGGATCTGATTTTAGACGCGACATTGAACCCCGATTACAGTCAGGTAGAAGCTGATGCCGGACAGATTGATGTGAACCTTAGATACAATGTTTTTTATCCGGAGAAACGTCCGTTTTTTCTTGAAGGAAAAGAGAAGTTTGCAGTGGCTGCCACACGAACTTTTGACCTGGATCCCATGTATCTTATGGTGAACACACGAACTATAGTTAATCCTCTGACCGGATTGAAATTTAGCGGAAAGGTAAATGAAACAAATGATTTCACAATCCTCTATGCAATGGATGAGCTGGCAGGTGATCAGGATATATGGCAAAAGAATTATCAGCATGTGCCGGTAGTGAGATTCAAACGTAGTTTTAGCGGTGATTCATACATCGGAGCCTTATATTCAGGAGGAGAGGCAAAAGAAAATTTCAACAGGATGTATGGGGCTGATGGACAAATTCGCCTGAATAAATCCACCTTGCTTGAATTTAATGGATTCAGATCTCATACTTCAGGAGAAAGCGATATTGAGGTCGGTCATGCGGCAAGTGTCTATCTGAATAAGGATACACGAAATCTTCAATATGGATTGATATTCAAAGATTTGAGCGAAGATTTTCATGCCAACACCGCCTTTATACGCAGAACCGGAATTACCCAGATCGGAGGTAGGTTTCTGCCTAAGTTCTATTCAGACTCAAAGGTATTTAAGCGTTTTGATGTGGAATTATTTGGCATGGGAGCATATGACAAAATCTATTCAATGTGGGAGCACTTTTCTTTTGCTTCAGTCACGGCCTATCTGGGCGGAACATCTATGTTGTTAATGAAATACTACAACACATCTGAAATATATTTGGGTGAGCGTTTTAAAACCGGTGGTTTTCATGCTCTATTCGCTACCCAAATCGGAGATTGGTTTTCAGGATCTGTTGTGAACCGTTATAATAATGCAATCTATTACTCATCTGATCCCTATGCCGGATTACTGAACCGTTTTAGCCTTTCTTTGAAATTTCAACCCATCACTAAGTTCAATATCGATCTGTCGTTTTTATATTACAATTTTAGGGAAGCCGACACAAAAGACATGGTTTATACTTATCCGATTGAAAGACTCAAATTGACATATCAGTTTAATAAATTCTTGTTTGTCAGAGGTGTATTGGAGTATAACGGCTACAGAAAAAACTTATTAACTGACTTTCTGGTGTCATTCAATTATATACCAGGAACCGTTTTCTACCTGGGATATGGGTCCTTGTTTGAATCCATAGATCTGGCAGGTGAAAGGATGTTCAATCCTGATCAGGCTTACGATATGGAAAGGGGATTGTTCTTGAAACTGTCATATTTATTCAGGAGGTAAAAACCGGGTTTCATCACTTGCGTACAGAACTGTTCCCTTATTAATTTTGGAAAGTTTTGACCAGTAAATGAAGTTATCTGAATGTGAGCTAAAGTAATCAGCACAATAAGCCTTAATAATGATAATATGGAAAAATATGGAATCAGACTCCATAAAATTCCATTGATGAGTGCTAATACGCAAGAGAAGTTTTATGAAGTCAGGGATGAAGCGGATCACTATCTACAACAATGCAGTTTAGATCCTCTATAATGAACAATATAGGGTATACATACACGATTATAGCCGGCAAGTTCCACGAAACCATGCAGATGGTAATCAATAAATAGGGATGTTTTTCCCCGGTTCATTGTAGTTTATCCACTAAGTGAGATATTCTTTTTATCGCATAGAATGGTATTGATACTATGGGCAGAATGGTATTAAAATTAAGCTGTGAAATTCTAATACCTGCAGGCAAATGATATTTCTCCAGATAGATATGCATGCTTCTGAAAGAACCGGTTTTTCCGGCTTTCACTTCAATTGGTAAAGCATTTGAGCCACTTGGAATAACATAATCGACTTCTGCACTGCTATTTCGTGCCTCGCGAGCCCAGTAATATAGTGCGGGGGATAGATAATAATCATCACGGTAAGTTTGAATAATGCTTGCTTGAATTTGAAAGCATTTATCCAGATTAGAAGTAGATACCTTTTTGCTTCTTTTCTCCAGCTTCTGAGAACTTCGTCAATATCTCTTTGCATAAAAGACAAGGCAGATATATGCAATACATGCATAAAAGACAAGGCAAAATGACGCAAGAGTTATAATACTACAGTTTTTATTTTACCCGGTATGAGTTATGACACTAAGATCAGGTTCAGTAATTAGTTAAGAACTGGGATAGGTGCGATACGAAATATTTTGTATATTTGCAAATAGCAACGACGGTTTCGGAACTGTGGGTTTCGGAAATAGTGGTTGCGAAATGACGAGTATTGAGAAAATGTCAGAAGAATATGCAGTTCTACAACAGAGATACAGAATTGGAGCAATTAGAAGGAATCAGAAAGCAATCCTTGAAAAGTGCTCAATTTACTGTGCTTACCGGACGACGGAGAATCGGGAAAACACACTTTTTGCTTCATGCCAATAAAGATAAGCCAGTGCTCTATTTCTTTGTTGCCAGAAAGTCAGAGTCTCTCTTATGTCTTGATTTTACTGAGGAGATCAGGCAAAAACTGAATCTTCCGGTTATCGGAGAAACCAACCGTTTTATTAAGCTGTTTGAGGTTTTAATGGAGCATTCAAAGGAGCATCCATTTACACTCATTATTGATGAGTTTCAGGAGTTTTACCATGTAGCACCATCGGTTTTTAGTGAAATACAACATTATTGGGATATACACCATAATGATAGCCGAATCAACCTAATAGTAAGTGGATCTGTTTTTTCTATGATGCATAAGATCTTTGAAAATGCAAAAGAGCCCCTTTTTGGTAGAGCTGGGCATTTCATCAGAATGCAAGCTTTTCAAACAGAGGTCATTAAGCATATTCTTACCGATCATAATCCCTCCTGGTCTCCTGATGATTTACTGGCCCTGTTTATGTTTACTGGTGGCGTACCAAAATATATCAAGCTATTCATGGATGCAGGAGCTTGCACAAAACAATCAATGATTGATCAGATGATTTGCGAGAATTCTCCTTTTCTGAATGAAGGGAAAAGCATCCTGATTGAAGAATTTGGTAAGGAATATGCTACGTATTTTTCAATTCTCACAACAATATCTCGTGGTGAAAATACCCGGTCAAAAATTGAAGCTGCTGTACAGCGTGAAGTGGGAGGATTTTTAACCCGACTGGAAAAGGATTATAGTTTAATATCCAAAACACTGCCCATATTTGCTAAAACAGAAACGAAGAATGTTCGATATACTATTCAAGATAATTTCCTGACTTTTTGGTTCAGGTTTATCTATAAGTATAGCTATATCATAGAAATTCAGGGATTCAAACTCTTGAAAGAAATTGTCAACAGAGATTACAACACATTTAGCGGACTGATTCTGGAGCGGTATTTTTTAGCCAGATATCGTGAGAATAGTGGCATAACCCGCTTAGGAGGCTACTGGAATCGGAAAGGCTTAAATGTGATTGATATTATTGCAGTCAATGAGCTTACCGGGAAAGCCGATGTTGTTGAAGTGAAAAGAAATTATCAAAACATCGATCTGAATAAACTACAGGAAAAGACCTTCCATTTTAAAAATGCTACAGGAGAACTCAAGGACTTTAAGATCAAATACAAAGGCCTTTCACTGAAGGATATGTAACCTGCTGCTCAGAGCTGTGGATCTTTAGTTTTTTTGCAAGTGAAGGCCATATTTTGACCACGGAACCTAGCTCTTCAATCATGACTGACATTTGTTCTTGTGTCAGAAGGAAATATTCCCGATTGCAAACTCAACTGCGGCCTCTGCATGTAGCTGAGTCGTATCCAGTATAGGTACAGAAACATCTTTCTGCTTCA
>Ga0233437_1000768_pt1 | contig 67801 bp, 61 predicted proteins | sample SI_122_August201_FD_182714 | JGI IMG/M metagenome (GOLD analysis project Ga0233437, IMG submission 182714) | Seawater microbial communities from Saanich Inlet, British Columbia, Canada - SI_122_August2016_200_MG | ecosystem: Environmental > Aquatic > Marine > Inlet | place: Canada: British...
AAGGTGTTCAAGCACGACGTACTGTCCCTGAAAACCATCGAGGATTGGCTCGCCCTTGTCGTTCCCAAGGCACGATACGAGGGGCAGCTTCCCAACGTTCACATCCGCTATGTCAACGCACGCAACTTTGTGCGGTGTCTTTTCTTCCAAGCAAAGAAAGCTGAGCTCGCCGACGAGCAAATAGCTCTCATTGAGGCCTCTCACGATTCGTTTCCAGACCGGTAGTACCCGACGATGACTCTTAAACAAGAAGACACTGATATCAACAATCTGATCACGCTGCTGGGACAGGCCCTGCCTCCAACCGCTCCTCGCCTCGTACGGCTTCCTCTAGACAGCCCCATCGTCTATGTCGGAGATATCCATGGTGATCTCAATGCTGTGGAGACGGTGTTCTCGCGATTCCCGCGTAATGAGTATGTACTCGTGTTCATGGGGGATGTCGTTGATCGAGGACCTGACTCTAGGAGTGTGCTCACCCATATTGCTCAAGAGAAGCTCAAGGCACCACTTGGCATTCACCTGCTAATGGGTAACCACGAAGCGCATAGCGTCTCAACCTTCAGGCCAGCCGAATTCTGGGATAGCCTTCGGATAGACGAGTCAGAGAGATTGGCCCATCACCTAGAGAAACTCCCTCTGGCTGCCTGGCATCCAACAGGCATCCTCGCCACACACGGCGGAATCCCGGATCTCCCCAGTCGTGAAGCCATCGACGGGATTGCGCTGGGTGATGACTCATGGAGGGCCATCACATGGGGAGATTGGGTGGATAAGGACAGCGAACAGACAGGAGTGGGCAAGAGGCCGTCTTTTGGCCCAACAGCCTTTGCAGAGCGCACATCGCAGTTGGGAGTCACCCTCCACATCCGCTCGCACCAGCCGACGTGTCCACTCTATTCTTTTGCTGATCGATGCCTAACACTATTCACATCGAGTTCCTATGGAGATGGCAAGCGACGCGTCGCCCTGTTGAGGCCAGGAAAGCTCGTGACTACAGCTCGCGATCTCGAATTGATCGAGATCTAGTCTCAGTGTCTTGCTCCCATTCGAATGAACCGATACCCTCAAAACGGTCACGTACAGAAGCGCGGCCCAAAGCCGCGACAAGGACAACTCAAGGAGAACCCAAATGCCCGATCCACGAGTCGAGAAATTAGCGCAGGTTCTGGTCCAATACTCCGTCGGCGTCAAGCCGGGAGACCAGGTGATGGTGCAGGGAAGTCCGGCTGCCGCGCCACTCATGAAGGCCATCTGTATCGAAATCCTCAAGGCTGGCGGCCATACGTATCTACGCCCCGTCATGCCCGGGTTTGGTGAGCTGGTTTACAAGTACGGGAGCGATGAACAGATACAGTACATTCCCGAGCCAGTGAAAATGGCGATGGAAACGTTCGATGCCTCAATCAATTTGATAAGCCCCGACAATACCAAGGCAATGTCCAACATTCCGCCAGAAAAAATCGCTCTGGCCAGCCAAGCGCAAAGCGAGTTGTTCGGAACCATCATGAAACGTACGGCCGACGGTGAGTTCAACTGGTCTCTCGCCCTTTTCCCGACAAATGCATCCGCACAGGACGCGGAAATGAGCCTGTCCGACTACGAGGATTTCGTCTACAACGCTTGTTTGCCCGACATGGATGATCCCGTCGGCTATTGGAAGAATGTGGCGATCCAACAACAGAAGGTCGTCGACTATCTCGACAAGGTCAGCACGTTGCGAGTAGAGGGGCCAGATGTTGATCTCCGGATGAACGTTGAAGGCCGTACTTTCGTCAATTGCTGCGGCACGCGCAACATGCCTGACGGCGAAGTATTCACTGGACCCGTCGAAGATTCTGTCGAAGGACACGTCCGGTTCTCTTATCCCACCACGTATCAGGGACGCACGCTGGAAGGCGTTCATGTCTGGTTCGAAAAGGGGAAGGTCGTCAAGGCTACTGCTGACAAGGGCGAGGACTTCCTCCTTAAGACGATCGACACAGACCAAGGTGCTCGGTTCGTCGGAGAATTTGCCATCGGGACCAACGTCGGAATCACGAAGGCCACGGGCAACACGTTGTTTGACGAGAAAATTGGTGGCAGCTTCCACATGGCGTTGGGACGAGGTATGCCGGAGACAGGCAGCGTCAACAAATCCGCCATTCATTGGGATATGGTTTGCGATCTGTCTCAGGGCGGAAAGATCTGGGCTGACGACAAGCTGATTTACGAAAACGGCCAATTCATCCCCGAACTGCTTTAGCAGTTCGTAGCTCCAGGTAGGAGTTCGCAACTGCAGATAGGCATTGGGCTATCCGCGGTGAATGCGCGCAGAAACGGTTCTCGTTCATGAAATGCAGTAGGCTACATCAGGAGGATCGAATGAACGAGACCGTTGATGCGAGAATCGAGGCATTAGCAAAGGCTGCCGAGCCACAGCTCATCTACGACCGACGCGACTTCCATAAACACGCGGAGTCGGGATGGACGGAGTTTCGCACCGCGTCTCTAGTCGCCCAACGTCTAACTGGACTTGGATTTAAGGTCCTCTCGGGAAAGGATGTCTGTTCATCCGAAGCCCGCATGGGGCTACCTCCTGATGATATGCTTGAATCTCACTGGGATCGCGCTCAACACGAAACCTCGGACCCTGTGTTTCTTGAGTCAATGCGTGGAGGACTCACTGGTGTTGTCGGCACTCTAAGCAACGGCAACGGTCCTACGATTGGTCTGCGATTCGATATCGACGCCCTCAATCTGTTAGAGAGTAGCGACGCGACGCATCGCCCGACAGCAGAGGGATTTTCCTCAATCCATGAAAACGTATGCCACGCGTGTGGCCATGATGGTCATGCCGCGATCGGCCTTGGCATCGCCAGCCTGTTTTCAGAACTGAAAGACGAGATTAGGGGAACCATCAAGCTCATCTTCCAACCTGCTGAAGAAGGTGTACGAGGTGCCCTCTCGATGGTTGCTGCTGGCGTCGTTGATGATGTCGACCTGTTGCTTGGCCATCATTTGGTGACTGGATCCGCTGTCGGTGAGATTTTCCCTGGAATGAGTGGGTACGCTGCGACGCGAAAGATCGACATTACGTTCCAAGGCGCACCAGCCCATGCTGGCGGCTCTCCCGAGGGAGGGCACAATGCACTTCTTGCCGCAGCCAACGCCGTAGTTAATCTTTATGCACTTCCGCGGCACAGCGATGGATTCACAAGGATTAATGTGGGCAAGCTATCCGCAGGCTCGGGAAGAAATGTGATTCCCGCAGAAGCGACACTCGTGGCTGAAGTCAGGGGCGAGACCACGGAATTGTGCGATTCTATGTACAACCGCGCCATGACCGTCATCGAGTCTGCTGCTGCCATGTATGGCTGCACGTCTTCGATTCGTGCCATGGGAGGTGCAGGAACAGGACACTCCGACGAGACATTGGCCAATCGCGTACAGTCCATCGCATCACGGATCCCCGACACGACCTTCCTCGCAATGGCTAAAATGGGCGGATCTGAAGACTTCACTGAGATGATGAACCGGGTTCAAGCCAATGGCGGGTTGGCAACAAACATCGGGATCGGTGCGGACTTCTACGGAACCCATCATGGAAACGCAGATCGCGGACACGTGCTTCCTGCTCATACTGGAATCTACGACATTGATGAGAGTGCCTTGCCCTTTGCAACACGCGTATTGACAGCGATTGCGTTCGATCTGATGAAATATCCGAAAGTCACGTAGTTCGTGCTATTCCGCAGTGATGCTGGCCGCTCGAACCTTCACAAGCAAGACCGCAATGCTTGACACTCCGGCCCTTGTGAGCGGCTACGTCTTGACAATCTCAGTGCCGAATTCCTGGAAGTTGCCTGCGAACGGCATCCTTCGTATGCTGTCGCACACAACCTATCCAATGAGGAACCATGGACAAGCAGACGCTACGCCCTTTCGTTCTCGAGATCCTGAAGAAGACGCCTCAGACGCATTTTCATGCCATCGAGAACGATCTGCGGAAGCTAACGGAATCCTATGAGCGTCATGATGTCCTCACACTTCAGGAAGTTTTGTGGGAGCTGCTAGTACAAGGCGTGTTGGCGCCAGGTAAGAACTCGCTTAATCTCAATTTGCCCTTCGTCCATATCACCGACTACGGAGCACATTGTCTGGAAGACGGTCGAATCCTCGCCCACGACACAGACGGCTACATTGAACAACTGATCCGTCGCATGGGTAGAGACCTCGATGATGTAGTCATCCAATCCACTCGCGGAGCACTGGCTGTTTTTCAGACAGGCAATTGGACCTCCGCTGTCATCGTTCTGTCCCGAGCTGCCGAGTTTATATTCGATCAACTGACCACCCTGCTGCTAAGTACACGTCAACCTGCCGAAGAGGTCGAAACCCTAGCATCCTCCTCTCGTTTCTCGCAAAGCCAAGCTGAACAGGCAATGCACGTGCTTCACCACTGCAACCTGAGCCCAGAGGTTTCCTCGTCCATCGAGCCTCAGCTCAACGGCCTGCTGACGCTCATTCAATACTCCCGCAATCAAGATGGGGCCCCAAGATGGCCTCAACTATCTCGCGATCAAGTTCTGGGATTCCTGTTGCTGTTTCCCGAACAGTGCGCATTCGTTTACCATCTGATGAGCATCTTAGAGGGGGACGCCGCAGCCTGAGGGGCAAGCGGCCGATCTGCGGATTCGTCAGAAAAGGAGCACCATGGCCATCATCCTTCCATCCATCATTCTTACTGTTGTTGTCGGTCTGGCCATTGCCTCTCAAACGCAATTTGCAGGCGTTCTCGGCCAGCATGTAGGGATTATGGGATCGGTTTTCATCATCCATTTGGGAGGATTCCTTGTGTCGGGAATCTATCTATTGGTCGTTGGTGGAGGCAACATCAGTGCGTGGAGGACAGCGCCCTGGTATGTGTTGTGCGGAGGACTTCTCGGGGTCATGATCGTTGGCGGATACGCCTTTGTCATTCCACGAATCGGCCTCGCTCCCGCAATTACCTTGGCTGTGTCCGCCCAACTCATTTTCAGCGCGTTGCTCAGTCACTACGGAGTCTTGGGTGCTATACAACAGCCCTTAACTGTATCGCGGATTGCCGGCATCCTCGTGCTGTTGCTGGGAACGTGGCTCATTGTCCGCTAAGTCTACGTCGGAACAGCCAGCAACTCCCCACATCGGAACACTGAATGAGAAGCCGCTTCACGCATCCCTCAAGGCATGGATTGCTGAGCCTGGTGACCAATTTGAGGTCCGTGTAGGACGATTCGTTGCAGACATCGTACGGGATCACCAATTGATCGAGATTCAAACCGGATCGACATTCCCTCTGAAGCGCAAGCTTCATGCGCTATTGAAGCATCATCCCGTGCACCTGGTTATCCCCATCGCGCGGCAAAAAACGATCGTCACCGTTGATGGAGAAGGGCATGTTGTCAGTTCACGAAAATCGCCCAAGCGCGGCGAGATGCTTGATGTGTTCCATCAACTCGTCAGTATTCGATCACTGCTGGGTGACTCCAATTTCTCAGTTGAAGCCCTGCTGATTCATGTCGAGGAGATTCGGCGTCCTCGCACAACACGCAAGCGCCGCTGGAAAGATTGGGAGGTTCAGGAACGCCGATTGGTCGAGGTTCTTGATTCCGCCACTTTTCATCATCCAGGTGACTTTCTGGCTGCCATCCCATCTACCCTGGAAGAACCCTTCACAACTGCCGATCTAGCTCACGCCACAGGAAGACCTCGTCGCGTAGCTCAACAGATTGCTTACTGCCTTCGAGAGATGGGTGCACTCGTTGCCATCGACCGTAAGAAGAAGGGCATTCTCTACGTGCGCGATTTCAATAGCTAGGACTGATTCTTTTGCAGTAGTTCAGTACCATCTCAAGCACATGTCCAAGAAGAACAAAATCATGCCCCCCAAGACGAGTGTTGGCGAGGAGATTGCCAACAGTGTGACGCACGGTGTCGGCGCTCTACTTAGTATTGCCGGAACGGTCATTCTAATCGTTCGTGCAGCCATGCATGGCTCAGCCATACATGTGGCCAGCTTCGTCATTTATGGCCTAGCACTGATCTTGATGCACACCTCATCAACGCTGTATCACGCACTGCATGTCCCGCGTGCCAAGCGCGTGTTTTGGGTATTTGATCATGCGTCGATTTATCTACTCATTGCCGGTTCCTACACACCGTTTATGCTGATCTCATTGTGGGGTAGCTGGGGGTTGCCAATGATGATCGCCGTCTGGACCCTCGCGATCATTGGCATCGTATTCAAGAGCCTGTTCATCGGGCGACTGCGCAAAACATCCGTCGTCTTGTACCTCGCTATGAGCTGGCTCATCGTCGTTGCTGGACGTGCGTTGTGGATGGCAGTACCCCACGAAGCGCTGGCCTTGCTAGGCGCTGGAGGCCTGTTCTATACGGGAGGCATCGCCTTCTATTGCTGGAAACGCCTGCCCTACGGCCATATGATTTGGCATCTGTTCGTTCTCGGTGGCAGCATCTGCCACTACTTCGCCGTACTTCTCTATCTCCTACCTCGCACTTAGCAAGGAATCGGAGACAGGAACCGTTCTCTCAGGTAGCTATCTGTTGCCGGCCGCATAGACCGGTGCCCATGCTCGTATGAAGAGCTGATTCTTGTAGCGTTGTCTAGTATTCTAGTTGCGATATGGCCACGAACAAGACGAAAATTATGCCTCCAAAGCAAACGGTTGGTGAGGAAATTGCCAACAGCATCACGCATGGCATCGGCGCCCTGCTCAGCATTGCCGGAACCGTCATTCTCATTGTTCGTGCAGCCATGTACGGCACTGCCATTCATGTCGCCAGCTTCTCCATCTATGGCCTATCGCTGATCTTGCTGCACACCTCTTCATCCATATATCACGGCCTGCAGGCACCACGTGCCAAGCGCGTGTTTTGGGTATTTGATCACTCAACGATTTACTTGCTAATCGCCGGCACCTATACTCCGTTCTTGCTCATCTCGCTGTCGGGATCGTGGGGGTTGGGAATGATGATCGCCATTTGGACCTTGGCGATCATTGGAATTCTTCTCGCAACTCTTTGTGTTGGCCGTTTCCGAAAAACAGCCCTCGCCCTCTACTTGACGATGGGATGGCTCATCATTTTGGTCAGCCGCGAGTTATGGCACAGCGTGCCTCACGAAGCCTTGGTCTTTGTTGCAGCAGGCGGCTTCTCCTACACGCTTGGCGTCGCCTTCTACGTTTGGAAGCGCTTGCCCTACAGCCACATGATCTGGCATTTGTTCGTGCTCGGTGGCAGCATCACCCACTACTTCGGCATTCTTCTGTACCTGCTGCCAGCAACGTAGGTGTCTAGGCTTATCAACCTAGCCACTCAGCCGCGTGCCGCTCCGATTGACCTGTCAAGCGAGAGCTCCAAAACACCATATCTGCTGCGCCTCAGGATGGAGGACCCGGATCACCTCTCACGCGGAGCTTCACCTCAGTTATGCCCCGAAGGTCTTGGAAAGCCACTCTCTCATCATGTCTATACAGGAATCCTTCCTTGTCGCAGTATCATTGCAGCGGAGGTTGTGCCATGAGAATTCCACAATCTGACGAGGAACTGCTCGCCCAGTGCGAAGTAGATACATTCCGATCCAGCGGGCCTGGTGGACAGAATGTCAATCGCCGCGAGACTGCTGTGCGTTTGCGCCATCTTCCATCAGGCATTGTCGTCACGTGTCAGGAAGAGCGCTATCAGCTGCGCAACCGTCGGATCGCCTTGGCAAAATTACGAGCACGCCTAGAGGAGTTGGCCAAACCAGTCAAGAAACGGGTCCCCACGAAGGTTCCTCGCAGCGTCCGTCGCCGCATTCTCGTAGCCAAAAAGAGACGCGGTCGCGTCAAAGACTCCCGCAAGAAGCCGTCGATCGATGAATGACAATCCCGGCCTATCACACATGTACAGCATGCTTACATGAAAACGCGCCACCCTTTTCGAGGGCGGCGCGTCAATCATCAATGCGGTTCGATCGCTATTTTCTCTTGTTGTCCTCTTTGAGCTTCTCCACGACCTCTTCAGCAATCGAGAAGGGAACGGCTTGATAGTGTTCGAAATGCATGGTGAAATTCCCTCGTCCAGATGTAGCACTTCGCAGCTCTGAGGCATAACCAAACATCTCAGCCAATGGGACAGATCCCTGCAGGATTGTGGCTCCAGCCTTGGTATCCATTCCCTGCACACGCCCGCGCTTGCTGCACAGACCGCCTGTGATGGCACCAGTATAGGTTTCAGGCGCAGTCACTTCTACGCTCATCAAGGGTTCGAGGAGTTCTAGGCCTGCCTTGAGACAGGCTTCGCGGAATCCCATCTTGCCGCAAGAGCGGAAGGCTTGCTCAGACGAGTCGACGTCGTGCATCGATCCATCGACGACAACGACTTTGATGTCGACCATCGGAACGCCTGCATAAGGGCCGGCAGTCATTTCATCAACAATGCCACGTTGAATCGCATTGAGATACTCGCGCGTGATCTTTCCGCCAGTGATCGTATTCTCGAACTGGAAGCCTGCGCCTGGCTCCGTAGGTTCGATACGGAATTTCATGTGCGCGAACTGTCCTCGGCCGCCCGTCTGCTTCACATGGCGATACTCATGATCGACAGCGCCTAGGATTGTTTCGCGATAGGCGACCTGCGGTCGATCCGAATTCACGCCCACACCAAATTCTCGGCGCAGCCGATCGACAATAATCTCTAAATGTAACTCGCCCATCCCAGAGATAACCACTTCGCCAGTTTCTGCGTCCGACTTCACAACAAACGTCGGATCTTCTTCAGCCAGTCGATGCAATGCCTTGGCTAGTTTGTCGCGGTCATCGCGAGATGCTGGGGACACAGCCACGCCAATAACGGGAGCAGGAAACTCAATCGACTCCATGATGATGGGATGTTTTCGATCGCAGATCGTGTCTCCAGTTCGCGTTTCAGCCAATCCTACAACTGCACCAACTTGCCCGGCATGCAACGCCTCTACTGCCTCACGATCATTGGCATGCATTTCGAACAATCGGCCGATTCGCTGAACCTTGTCACGTGATGAGTTGTACACAGTGGCTCCTGCTTCCAACATACCAGAATACACACGCACGTAGGTGAGCTTCCCCATGTGTTTGTCAGCCTGAACCTTGAATGCGAGAGCAGCCAAGGGGGCATCATCTTTGGGTTGGCGAATGAGTTCTTGATTAGACTCAGCACTCGCCCCAATGACCGGTGGGAGATCGGCCGGAGAGGGTAGATAGTCGATGACAGCATCAAGCAATCGGCGAACGCCTTTGTTCTTGAATGCTGAGCCACAGAGAACGGGAATGAATTTCCCGGCAATCGTTGCCTTGCGGATCGCGCTGACCAACTCATGCCGTTTAGGCATGACGCCTTCTATGAATTTCTCCATCAATGAATCGTCCTGTTCGGAGATCATCTCGATCATGCGCTCTTCGGCAGCCCTAACAATGTCTAGCATGTCTTCGGGAACTTCTTCTTCCCGAATTGTTGCACCGCCGTCCGGCGCGTCGTCATAGTAGATGGCCTTGTGATCGACCAGATCAACGACGCCTTGGAACTCGCCTTCGGCTCCAATGGGAACAACGACGGGGACTGCATTGGCCCCCAGTTCCGCGCGAATTTCTTCAACAACCCGCTCGAAGTCGGCACCGGTTCGATCCATCTTATTGACAAAGGCAATACGCGGAACGCGGTATTTTTCAGCCTGTCTCCAAACCGTTTCTGCTTGTGGTTGTACGCCTCCGACAGCGCAGAACAGGGCGATCGTTCCATCAAGCACGCGAAGACTTCGCTCTACTTCGGCTGTGAAATCAACATGCCCCGGCGTGTCAATGATATTGATGCGATGCTCGCGCCAGAAGGCCGTCGTGGCAGCGGATGTAATGGTAATGCCACGTTCCTGTTCCTGAACCATCCAATCCATGGTAGCTTCGCCATCATGTACTTCGCCTAGCCGATGTCCCCGGCCTGTGAAATATAGGATACGTTCAGTCACCGTTGTCTTGCCTGCATCAATATGAGCCATTACGCCAACATTTCGGACGTCTTTAATGGGGGTCACCTTGGTCATGGTCTAACTCCTTCGCGCACCGTCCTATTCACTCTATGTATGACGGGTACGCCTCCACAAATGCAAATCCGCCTCGCTGAATCAGCAAGGAGGGCGGTTCGCAAACTCTGTCCAGGAATTAAACCGGAGTGCAATTGCGGACTACGTATTGAAAGGGAAGATTACGTCAGAACTTGAATGATGTCAAAGCGACTAGCCAGAAGGTGCCGGCCAAGGCGCTAACTGAATGTCCATAGGAACGTCAGCCCACTCCCTTCTGATAGCCGCATCTCCCACTGACCAGGCAGAATCACCGTAGTAAAAAGTGACTAATGTCGTCAGGTATTGGGTTGCAAGCAAAGCAGGATCCGTGTTGGGAAGCGAGGCGGTATTCCACACACCTGAAGCACCAATGAGGTCTCCATCCCCCATCGGCTCGGGCTGACGGCATCCAGACAGACAGGTTTCGCACAGATTGATAGTCGTGTTGGCTTCGTCGGCATAGAACAGGGTGAGATCCTCGCTCGCAAAATCAATGTCCGTATCCATATCGTGAATCCGAATCGTGCTGCCAAGCTCTCCCGTGACAAACTCCCAGGAGATTGGGCCTAGAACAAGGCGATCGGGAATGCCGTCGATGACCACTCCTTGTATATTGAGATCGTTGGCGTAAGTCATCCCGATCGCAGCGTCGGTGTGATCCACATAAAACATGCCGACTGAAGCGCGCGGGTGAACGCGAACGTAAACGGTCACGTCTTCCCGAGCCTCGTAGTAGATACGATCCACCTGTACCAATGGGCCGCTATTGGCACCCAGATAGGAGCGGATGGCCCGCACGGGTCCAGAGATGTTGGCGATGAATGCGCCTTCCTGTGCATTGAACGTGCCGATGTGTCGCCCACAGGATCCGGGAGCAATCCAGTAATCTTCGCGCTCAACCAGGTTGGGCCCGCCAAACAAGGACAAGCTGTCACACGTCCATCGATACGACCAATGTCGTTCATACACACGTGTCCGAATGAGGGAGTCTTCTGGATTGAGCTGCTCGCCGTGGTCACTATTTCGAAGGCCCGTAGTCTCATCGATACCTACAGTGTTGTAGGTCGCCATATACTCACCAGAAAGCAGCTGGAAATCGTAATCCACATAGGAAACGCCTGCGCTGGGATCGAGTGATCCATCATTCAGGAAGAGATAGAGATATGAGGATTGATCGGTCAGAGGGTCGAGGAGCTCAATCTCAAGACCGCTTCCTTTGCGAGTTCCTGCTGGGTCATCGATTGCCAATGTCTGGATTCCCGCGTCATCTGTCATGAGGACAATTTCGTCATTTGAGTCGAGAGAGGGATCAGAATCCGCGCCCGTGAATGTGGTTGGGTCACAATACACTTCGCCGAATACGTTTCGTCCGAATCCACCACGGCTTGTCACGTCATCAACCGGTGACCCATAGATTTGCGAGTACTCTCGCAAATCTCGTTCATCAATCTGAACCGTAATTTGGATCCAGCCATCACGATACGCAAAAGCAACAACGTCGCTTGGATAGACATTGAGCCATGGAATCATGGCTCCGGCAATCACAATGGGCGTCCCTTCTCTCAGACCATAAGCAGAAAGAGCGAGGGTGGAGATGACACCGACAATCCCCAACACTGATATGACTGCACGTATCCGCAAACCTAGGGCTTGTCTCATGGAACTAGTCTACAAGAAATCATTGGCCGGATTGCGCTCTAAGGAGGCAATTATCACGTCCTCCCTTGCGCTAACCACACAGAGCGTTAGAATCGCACGGTTTTCCGATTGCGCCCAAACCAAGCGAGGTTCTGACTCATGCCCCTTCAATGTGGATTGCTCGGCCGCCCTCAGTGCGGCAAGACCACCGTTTTTAATGCCGTGACTTCGGCATCAGCGTCGCTTTTCGATGCGGCAGAAGCGCATCGTGCAACCGTCTCGATTCCCGATCAGCGGGTTCAGAGATTGGTCGATCTCTACTCGCCCGGAAAGATTTCTCCGTCAACGATAGACCTCGTCGATATTCCTGGGCTTGAAGAAGGTGCCACAGCCGAAGGTGGCCGCGGATCGAAGCTGCTGACCCATATCAAGGAAGCCGATATGTTGATCCACGTCGTTCGTTGTTTCGAGAATGGCCAGAATCCTGTGGATGCGATCCATGACGTCGAGATGATCGACCTTGAGTTGATGGCAGCCGATTCCCAAACACTGGGACGCAAAGTTGAAAGAATCGCACGCCGAGCCAGTACCGGAGACAAAGTGGCCATCCAAGAGACTGCACTATGTCGAGGCGTTCTCGATCGCTTGCACGATGGAATTCCTGCTCGCAAGCAGAGTCTATCTGAAGCTGAGACCGCTGCTGTATTCGAGTGCACATTGATGTCACTCAAGCCTGTACTCTATGTAGCCAATGTCGACGGCCCCGACCATCTCGAATCTGATGCCGTGCGAGCACTCCGCACCTACGGTGCCGAGGAAGGCAGCGAACTCGTCACCATCTGCGGTCGGGACGAGGCCGATATCAGCGAGCTGCCTGAAGAGGATCGAGCTGAATTCCTCTCAGAATTGGGATTGAAGGAATTATCTGTCGAGCGACTGATCCATGCTGCCTACAAGGAATTGGGGTTGGTCGATTTCTTCACTGCCGGGGACACAGAGGTTCATGTTTGGACATGTCGAGTCGGCAGCAAGGCCCCCGTGGCTGCAGGCAAGATTCACACTGACATGGAAAAGGGATTCATCCGCATGGAAGTCATCGCCTACGACGATCTCATGGAGCACGGATCCGAGGCCGCGGTTGCCAAGGCGGGCAAGGCTAGGCTAGAAGGCAAGGATTACGAGGTGCGCGACGGCGATGTCGTCGTCATCCGTTTCTCCCCGCCGCGCTAATTCGGCGATCTCGCATCAGCCAGCAGCTCCGACAAGATGAGGGGCTCGCCTTTCTCAGGGGCCCGAACCAGTTCGAGAGCGTTTTGTGCACACTTGGAAACACAAACACCGCACCCCATGCATGTGGTTTCATCGATCTGAACGGTTCCATTTGCCACTGAGAGGGCATCAAACGGACAAGCCTCTACACACAGACCGCAGCCCACACATGCCGCAGAAGTTCTTCGCACAACGAACCCTGACGATGCAAGCATTGGCGTGCCATTTCGCGTGGCTTGCATGGCGCCACAGCAACACGAGCAGCAATTACAGATCGCATAGAAGCGGCCCAGCATGGCATCTTTGAAAAAGGCATGATGGACATGCCCACGCTCATGTTCTGCACGGAGGATCTCTACTGCTTCATCTTGAGAGATCGCGCGAGATCGCTGCGGGTGATGATCACGAATAAAGGCCGCAAAGGGCTCTCCGACAATCAAGCAGACATCTAGCGGTAGGCAGGGATTCTCCATTTCAGCGCGGCAAGGGCAGTCTAGAGCTACGATGTGGTCGGGGTCGGCAAGCAAGATGGCTCGCGCTGTTGAGTAAGGAATAATCGTTTCCAGATCATGCAATTCAATCGGATGATCTAAGGTCACCAATTGCTCAGCCGCATCCGTTGTGACGACCTTACCGTGGTAATGGTCGGCAAACGCTTGCTTCGCCTCCTTGCTTCTGCCAAAGGCAGATCGCAACAAGTACCAAGCCACGGCTCCAACAAACGGCATCAAGAGTGCAGGGACCTTGCGATTTCCCTTTGCAACTCCTATATAGGCGTATGGCCAGCGCGTATAGACATAGCCGTGAACGAATTCAGATAAGGAGTATCCCTTGACGCTGCGCCCCTCTTTCCAGAAGGCTCTTGTCGATCGCCGAAACATGGTCACCGTCCTAAACATGCCGATTTCAAATCCTTGATCTTTCCTCCAACCCCTGCCTCAGAGAATACCGCCTTTGCCTATGTCAGGGAACCCTCAACTTGGCGAGGTCTTGACCCAGGGAGACATTCATGCTACCCTGGCGTCATGTCATCATATGACCCGATGTTAAAGGAGTAGCCGTGAGTTCAGAGACGTTCTCGAAGAAACCCATGAAACGTGAAACCCTGGCGGACAGAGTAGCCGCGGATATTACCGAGCTCATCCTTTCGGGATCCGCTCCAGCTGGAACTGCTCTGCCAACCGAACCCGACCTCGCAGAGCAATACGGAGTCAGTCGTTCAGTCATCCGCGACGCTGCCAAACTTCTGTCTGCGCGTGGATTGGTCGAGATACGTCACGGCAAGGGCGTTTTCGTCACAGCATCGCAGAAGGAGGGCTTCGCAGACGCGATACTGCTCGCGTTACGCCGGAATCGAGCTACAGTCTGGGATGCAGAAGAATTCATTGACGGGCTGTTTCTTCTAGCTGTATCTCTTGCTACTGCCAGTGCTTCTGACTCGGAAATCGATCGGATCGAGGAGCTGGGCAATGAATTCCTGAAGATCCTTGACACTTCAAATGTCATCGACGAGGAAAGCGAAGTCGAAGAGATTGCACTCGCTGCTCAAGACGCACATTGCAGATCACGCATGGCTGTGTTTGAGGCGACACACAACAAGGTAATGCAGCACTTGGCAGCACCTCTTCTGTCTTTGCGACGCCTCAGGATGTGGGACTTCAGTCAAGCTATTGAAGAGATTGAAGACTTCAAAGACGTTGATGTTGCGGGTGTTGACCGCCGATTCCAGGTCGCTATTGTGGACTGTCTTAGGAGCCGCGACACCAACCGAGCGTTCACAACGTTGCTGGATTTCAAGAAGTTTCCACTCCCACAGGAGGCCATCGACATCATGAAAACTACGCCCATTGGCGAATCTCCTCACATCGTGGTTGACGCTTCGTCCCTTGAGGAAATGAAGGAGCAACTCAATGGTTAGCATTCGCCTTCATCTTGGCACCGTGGGGTCGATCCAGATCGCTCTTGTCATTCAGGGAGGCGCGGCTGGACCGATCTCAATCGAGATTGCCAAGCAAGAACAAGCTAGCTAATACAGGAATAGGGGGCCGGTCCCCACAACTTCTCCCGGAGGACCGGCCATCGATCGGCGCCATTAAAGGCGCTTCAACACCGTTATTATACGGAGGCAGCATGAAGGATAAACTTCGCGCCGCACTGCTCAACCTCGATGTTGACTATGCGGACATTCGTTTCGACGATGAGCGGAAGACCAACATCACTCTCAGTGGCAAAGACGTAGAGCAAATGGCAACGTTCTCTCCACGCGGAGGGCATGTGCGCGCCTATGTGAACGGCGGGAAAGCCATCGCCTCATTCAGTCGCATCGAAGATGCCAGAGACGTTGCAGAGCAGACGGCAAAGGCAGCCCGAATTGCTGCCGCCCACTGCACTGAGCCCATAGGGTTGGCAGACGCACCTGTGATTCAGAAAGACTTCCCAGTTGTATCGGGAAACGATCCCCGGGGAATCTCCCTTGCTGAGAAGCATCGACTGCTTGCCCATTACAGCGAGATCGCTCTGAGCGTGCCAGAGGTTCTCATGACGCAGTTCATGTATTCGGACTCGTTTTCACATCGGACCTTTGTTAGCACCGAAGGCACCGCTGTTGGCTACGATCATCTGATCAGCCACATTCTGGGTGTCATCGTAGGACGCCGAGGAGATGCGGTTCGCAGAGGTTTCTTTGCTGTGGGAGGCTCAGGGGATTATGGCCGCTTGCTTGATCGCGAGGAGCTCTTGCGGCAGTCGCTGAACGAGCTGGACGAACTGCTCGGAGCACAGCCCGTCAAGGCGGGGATCTTCCCCGTCGTCCTCGATCCGTACGGAGCTGGCATCTTCATCCACGAGGCGTTCGGACATACTTCCGAGGCCGATCATGCGCTTCAATATCCGATGATCCGAGAGGTACTTGCCCGGGGGAACGAAATCGCTTCCCCGATTCTGAACGTCTTCGATGACCCTACGATTCCAGACCGGGGCGGCAGCTATCCCATTGATGATGAAGGAGTAGTCTCTCGAAGAACACCGCTCATTACCGACGGCCGCGTTTCTGGAAGGCTGCACTCTCGTGAAACAGCCGCCGCACTCAACGAGCCAATTACCGGGAATTGCCGTGCATCGGATGCCGGATTCGGCCCACTCATCCGCATGTCAAACACCGTAATCGAGCCCGGCCCCCACTCGCTCGATGAGATGATCGCATCTATCGATGACGGATTCTACGTCGCTGGTGGAGCTGGCGGACAAGGAGGCGTCGACTTCACGTTCGGAGCACGCTGGGCACGTCGTATTCGCAACGGGAAACTGGAAGAGATGGTCTCGGACGCCAATCTGTCCGGGAATCTATTCACCACCCTCAAGGGGATATCCATGGTTGGAGACAGTCAATTGATGTTCGAGTACTGCGACTGCGGAAAGGGAAGCTTTGATGGTGTTCAAATGACCACTCGCATCTGCGCAGGGGCGCCGCACATCAAGATTGATGCTGTCACCGTGGGAGGTGTCTCATAGTGGATCTCATACAACAAGCCAAACTCAGTGTCGATCAGGCAGAGCTCTTCACGATCCATCGCAAATCAACCTACATTCGTTTCTCCAATGGTTCATTGGATCTTGTCGCGCATCGCAACAATTCGGCCTGTGCCCTGCGTGTACTGAAGAACGGAAAACTCGGTGCCTCGTATGGAGAATCGTCGTCACAGGAAGGGTTGCTAGATGACGCGACGGCTGCTGCTGCGTTCGGGCTGGCGACAAACTTCGGGTTCGCCACGGATCTGCCCACTCCAACTTCTCCGGGCTACAACAAGCTTACAGCAGCGTTATCCGCCGAAGATCTCGTGGAGGTTTGTTCTGCTGTCAAGTCACGGGTCGCACAGGCAGCGCCGGGTGCGCATGTCAACATGGTCTGCCAAGCTGAATCAGGCCGCCGTGTCCTAGAAACGTCGGAAGGCGTAGCCGCCGAAGAAGAATACTCGCGCACTGAACTTGGCGTCGAGGTTCCGTTCCCATCCCCAGGCACCATGATCGGAGCAGCGGCTCGGATCATCTCCAACGATCCCATAGCAATCACCGATGAGTGGATTGACAGCCTTCTTGAGATGCGTTCTTGGGGAGAACAGGCTTCTGCACCCTCATCAGGACGTCTGCCCGCGATCCTGACGCCATACACATCGAGTCTACTCACACTCTCTCTGGCCGCTTGCCTTTCGGGTTCTGCAGTCTGTAAGGGTGTGTCCGCACTTGCAGACAAGGTGGGGGAGCAGGTTCTCAGTAGCCAACTTACGATTCGCGAAGATGCCATGTATGAGGGGCATCCTCATGCCAGATCTTTCGATGATGAGGGCGTGGCTTGTCAGCCGAGAGTTCTCATCGAGAAGGGAACCCTAAGGGGATTCCTGACTGATTTGAGCAGCGCCGTCGACTTGGGCCAGCCCTCGACAGGGAACGCCCTGAGGCGAACGATGTTCAGCGAGAAGATCGAGGATGTACCTACAGCCAGCTGGCTCGGTGCCATCATCGAACCGGGAGAGACCTCTTGGCGAGACCTGATCGCTGGGATTGATGAAGGGATTCTGGTCACGCGGATTTCGGGACTTCATTCCAGCAATCTTCTGCAAGGTCAGTTTTCCGTTCAGGCCAACGGATTCCACATTCGAGAAGGGAAGGTCGTAGGGTACCTTGAGAAGACGATGATGTCAGGCAATATCTTCGAGGATTTCCAGAATATCCGCGCCATCAGCTCTGAACGGGACCCGACGGCGCAGGAGCCCATCGCTGTAGCAGGCCTCGCCCCCTACATCCTGCTGGATTCGGTCCAACTGACCGTCGGATAGCCCTTACACCAATCTGCGGGAGGTAGCGAATTGGCTGCCTTCCCATTTGTCCTTGAGGCATCCCTGCAAAACCTCTACAGTGGGCGAAGTACTGTCAGAACCAGGAGGTTGTCCTATGCCAGCTCAGCCATTTGAAACCGATGTCATCCAGACGTCTGCAGGGGAAATGGGAATCTCGTTCTTGGGTCACGGATCGTTGATGTTCACGCTTGAGGAAAAAGTCATCCACATCGACCCATTCAGCCGAGTCGCCGACTACGCGAACCTGCCCAAGGCAGATCTCATCCTGATCACGCACGAGCATCAGGACCATTTAGATGCCTCAGCCCTGGAGGAGATTCGTACAGACAACACGACCATCGTGCTGACCGAGTTGTGCGACCAGCAGATCGATGGCGGCATCGTAATGAGAAACGGTGACATGAGTGTCATTCAGGGTCTGACTATCGAAGCTATCCCAGCCTACAACCTCATCCATACGCGTGAATCAGGTGATCCCTTCCATCCCTGCGGCCACGGCAACGGGTACGTTCTTACAATCGGGAACACACGTATCTACATTGCCGGGGACTCAGAAAACACGCCAGAGATGATGTCCCTCAGCAACATCGACATCGCCTTTCTACCCATGAACTTGCCTTATACGATGACTCCGGAAATGGTTGCTGATGCAGCACACGCTATCAAACCGAGCATCCTTTATCCTTATCACTTCGGTAGCACGGATACCTCGTTACTCATTGGCTTGCTTCAGGATCAATCAGACACAGAGGTTCGCATTCGCAATATGGCGTAGTCCAGGATGCACATGAGGGTCTTGGGCTAGTGCTTCCTGAGGATTCTAGCTAGGGCTGGCCTGCCCACTGATCGACAAACACGTGCTGTTGACCATCGAATTCGAAGCCCAGTTCGAGGACGTAGATTCCATCCGTCTTCATCAGAATCCACCCCCAAGCCTTGCCTTCAAACGTATACCGACTCGGTTCGCCTGGTTGCCGATCGCGATTCATCGCGTCATAGGAAAGCTCGCGTTCCCAATAAACGCACGTGTCAAAATCATTGTCTGCCCAGTCTGGGAAACGCGCTTCATCAACTCGTGCAATGGTCTCGTCTGCCCACTCTGCACCGCCGCCAATGTAGCCCGAATTCCGGCCTTCCCACCCTGCTTGGAAGTTGCCTTGAGCCACAGCAAAGAGGAAATCAGCACCAGATTGAATCCTCTCAGCCGGGTCTATTTTCTCGGCACCACAGCCGAATAGCAGCAGGCATCCAACGAGAATAGAGGAAGCAATGACAAGGCTACGACGACTCCACAACTTGGATTGAGCATTCATACGCTAATGGTTGCTCGCGACGAGGCATAGATCAACTGCGTTGAAGTCATAATGGCGGATTCTCATTCACAGATCTCAGTTTTCAGATTGAGGCTCGTTGCTTCGTTGCAACGCTTCTGCTAGTGTGCGGAATCAATTCCATCGAATGCACGTCGCCCCTTCAAAGGAGGATTAGTGAAGACGCCGATCGACACGCTGCTTATTCATGGACATGTGTTGACAATGGCTGGCGATGGCGTTGGCTATCTCGCTGACGGAGCTCTCGCTATTCAAGGCAATGGCATTCAGGACGTCGGCCCCACGGATCGAATGCTTTCCGAGTATGAGCCTGAGAACACGATTGATGCCTCGGGGCACGCTATCCTTCCTGGGCTCATAGACTGTCACGTCCACACCACAGAGTCACTGTTGAGAGGCGTGGCCCAAGACATTCCCGACTACATGGAAAAGGCGATGGCTCCGTATTCTCGGGCCCTCACTTCAGAATTCTGGCTGGCTGGAACACGCCTCAACGTTCTTGAGTCAATCAAGGCTGGCACGACCACGTCCATGGACTTCACCTTACCCTATCCAGGCTGGGCAGAGTTCTATGCTCAAGTCGGCGTACGCGCTCGACTGACGCCGCGTATCAACGAACTTGCTCCCAACGCGATGTCTGAAGCCAAGGGCCAGCCCTATGCCTTCGACTCTACCAAAGGAAGAGCTGAGTTCGAACAAGCGCGTACGTTTGCCAAACGCTGGCACGGGGCGGAAAACGGACGTATCACTGTGATGGCGGGCCCGCAAGCCCCAGACATGCTGTCCCGCGAGCTTCTGATCGAGATCAAAGATTGGGCAGAACGCGACAATCTGATGATCCATATGCATGTTGCTCAAGGCGATCGTGAAATCCATCAGATGCAGCTGCGTCTTGGTATGCGCTCAGTCGCCTTCTTGGATGAGCTGGGCTATCTCAATGACCAGTTGTTTGCCGTCCATCTCACTGAAGCCCTTGATGATGAAGTTGAGCTTCTCGTGCAGCGAGGAGTAAGCATGGGCGTTTGCTCAGGCTGTATCGGCTTGCTCGACGGAATCGTTCCCCCTGCAGCCCTTTTCCATAGTAAAGGAGGTCATGTTGGATTGGGCACAGACTCTGCCAGCAGCAACAATTGCATCAACCTGTTCAATGAGATGAAACTGACTGCGCTTTTCAACAAGATCAAGGCTCGTAGACCCGATGTCATTCCTGCCTGGGTAGCTCTACGTATGGCCACCATCGAAGGCGCTCGCGCCATTGGATTGGGGGATAGCATTGGCTCGCTTGAATGTGGAAAACAGGCAGATATAATCCTCGTCGATCTGGGCGCGCTCAATCTATCGCCCGTCGTTCAAGCACCGATTCGGAACATCGTTCCCAATCTCGTCTATGCAGCTTCTGGCCATGAAGTGGACAGTGTCATGGTAGCCGGCCAGTGGATCATGCGACATCGAGAAATCCTAACCTTGGATGAATCGGACGTTCGCCGTACTGCGCAAGAGGCTGCTGTTGGAATTTCACTGCGTGTTCTGGCTGACCCTCAGCACACGCAGCTAGGGCTGCTGGACGCAATGCAAAAAGGGCGTCTGTAGGGATAAAGCTCGGAAATCATCGTGTTCGTAGCGATGAAGGATTCACGGCATTTCCCTATGTCATGAGGCTATGCAACAGGCAGCAGGAGAAGGTACTGGGCAATCACTACGTTGAGTTTTTTGATTGAACTTCATTCGCAAAAGGACAGACATGACAAACAAGATCTTCTATTTCACAGGTACAGGTAATTCATTGGCTATTGCTCGCCAGCTTGCAGAGTCACTTGGCGACACGGAAATCGCACCCATGGCCTCGATGCCCAATGGATACACAGCGTCTGATGAAGAGCGAATCGGCCTCGTATTCCCTGTCTTCGGATGGGGCATGCCGCGCATGGCAGAACAATTCGCTCGGGGCCTCAAGGCAGGCACGAATCAGCATGTCTTTGCCATCACAACGTGTGGCGGAACAGCGGGGAATACACTCATTCAATTGCGCAAGGTCCTGGCGTCGAACGGGACGATTCTCAACGCAGGGTACATTGTCTCTGGGGACTTCCTCATTACCCTCGATCCCTCGAACGTCCTTCCCATTATCAAGTTCATGACTTGGCTCGGCCGCAATCACAAGCCCTGCATTGCTAGCGAAAGACTGCCCGAACTTGCGCGCGCAATTTCCGAGAGGACAGCCAACAACCCCGAGACATCAAATGCCTCGGTCAATGTGATTGGCTCGATGATGTATCGCCTTGCCATCAGCACATTCAAGACTGGAGACAAATCTTTTGCCGCGAGTGAGAAGTGTAATTCATGTGGCGTATGCACCAAAGTATGTCCGCGAGAAAACGTAACTCTCGAAGATGGGAAGCCAACATGGCATCATGACTGTGAGATGTGCAATGCCTGTATCGCATGGTGTCCTCAGAAAGCCATCACCTTAGGCGGCGCACTGCCCACGAACCCGCCTCATCACGCGAGTGTTTCGCTCAGCGAAGCTCTGCTAAGGTAGGCCTAGCAGAACCGCCTTCGTGTTCAGTCGGGAGCCCGATACGGATCGCTTCATTGTGGGCCATTTGTCCAAATCGAGCCTCCGGACTACAATCAGCGTTGACGCCATCCCTGCTGCCGTAGGACCACTATTCGTACATCTTACTGAACCAGTTTCTTTGAGGAGTTCCCATGAGTACCCCATCTGAAGATATCCATTCAGTTCCCCACCATCCGTCCATTGAAGAGCTTCGCTTCCGCCGCTTCAGAGGTAGCGAGGACTTTCCACACATGTTTGCCGTGATCCAGGCCTCCAAGCATGTGGATCAAGATGAGTGGAACAACAGCCTTGAAGACATCACTCGAAACTACAACCACTTGAAGAACTGCGATCCCAGTGAGGACATGATCTTTGCAGAAATCGCCGGGCGAGTCGTCGGTTACGGTCGTGTGTGGTGGGAAGATGAGCGGAAGGGAACCCGGCTGTACCCGCTGCTCGTACACCTGATGCCCCAGTGGCGTGGAAAGGGAATTCGCCAGGCCATGCTTGAGTATCTCAGACAGCGAGCCGCTCACATCTCTCAGCAGAAGTTCCACAACGGAGCGCAGTACATTCAAGCAAATGCGGGAGAAGCAGAGATCGACTGGATTCAGCTTCTGAAGCACAACGGGTTTGGTCCCGTACGTTGGGAGTACGAGATGGTTCGCCCTCTCGATGAGGACTTGCCCGTGCATCCGATTCCTGAAGGATTCGACGTTCGCCCTGTGCGAGAGCTGGAGATCGAGAGAATCTGGTCCGCTGCTGCTGAAGCGTTCGCCGATCATTGGGGAGAGACAGATTGGTTCACGCCTGCAACGCTTGCCGAATGGCAAGAGTCTCCACGATTCCTTCCTGAACTGTGGCAAGTCGCATGGCATGGCGATGAGGTAGCAGGGATGGTCCTCAATGAGATGAGCGAAGAAGAGAACAAGGAGTATGACCGCAAGCGAGGCTACACCGAGACGATCAGTGTCCGACAGCCATGGCGCGGACGTGGACTTGCCAAGGCCCTGATCTCACGCAGCCTTCAAATGTGGCAAGACAAGGGAATGCTGGAAGCGTGTCACGGCGTCGATGCCGAGAATGAGCAAGGAGCGCTTCAGCTCTACGAGAGTCTCGGCTACAAGGCCAACAGGACATTCACCACGTATCGCAAGCCGCTTTGCGCCGAATCGGGCAAGGTGCCTACCTGACTCAAGGAGTGTCAATAGAGCGATTCTTTGCGTGACATCACAAACAAAGACTTCCGCCAATGCATCGACCTGAAAGGCCGCAGACAACCAGAAGGGCTTTGCTGCCTCAAACATGTTCTCCCTGGCTGAAGCAAAGTCCAATGGTGTGTCCAATCCATTCGCCCTCTATGCTGACGAGCAGATGGCCGACTTTGTCATGTATGAGTTGGTGTTCTACTTCCCAACGAACTGCCGAATGAATGCGAAATCCTCTCGATGGTCGCTATCATAATCGCGATAGACGAAGGCGAAAATGTGATCTACATCACGTAGGAACTGAAGCTGGCTAATGCCAGGATGCGGATCCTGGGACCAGAAGAAATCGCGAATTGTCGGCGAGTATTTAAGATCCATTGACGGGCGCTGCGTATCTACGTTCGTCAATCGGATTCCGTTGTCTGTGACCCCAATAAGGAATGTCGAGTCAAGAAGGTCACATGTATAGGTGCCCGCGTACTCTGCAAGAGCATCAGATCCATTAGCATGCACAGAGAACGGGATGTACTCAGAACCCACGTAGCCAACTTGAACGATCAGGCTTGGAGGACATCCTTCTCGATTCCGACGGGCGATTTTCGTTTCCCCAGTCGTTTGCCATGGACCACTGCCGGAAAGCAGCTGCACGGACCCTCCATTCATTGAAATCCCTGGCTTGCCACCTTGATTCATAATCTCAAGGAAACAAGCAGAGATCGGGTTGAGATAGAAGCCAAGCAATTCCTCCAGGTCAGTTGCCTTCAACACTGAGGGTTCCTCAGTCTGTTGTTGAGCTTGTGAGCTTCCGAGGATTTCATCAAGAACCAAATTCCGGCACATCCAAGCCGTCAGATCTTGTCGATTGGTTAGACTCGCGATCAGCAGTTCCTGCTCTGGGAAGCAAGCCAAAGTGGCGGTGAATCCTTGGATCTCTCCTGAATGACCAAAGTATGGCATCCTACGGAACGTGCCCACATTCAATCCATACCCATAACCGAAACCATCATCTTGCATTCGCTCGGCATGCACCATGCGATCACGCACAGGGGAAGGAAGCACCTCAGAAGGGGCGGCGAGATGACGCCCAAGTTTCAGAAGATCACCTACGCTCGTGCGCAATCCCTCAGCCCCGACATGACTGTAGGCAAGACGCGCGGGATAAAACCCTCTGCATAAATCAGGATTCCTGTACTCGTAGGGGCTACGCAATTCTGACGGGTAGCCTACGTAGCCTTCCGCCCACTCTTGATCCTGAAGAGAAAGATGATCGCGGATCTCACTGTCGTTCATCCCCATCGGACTCAGGATCCGCTCTTCTATGAAGGCACCGAATCGTTCGCTCGTCACACGCTCAATAACCCTTGCCAGCAGGAAGTAGTTTGAGTCGCAGTACTCATACTTGGCTCCCGGACTGAAGCTCAATGAACCTGCGCGGCAAATCGTTTCAAAGACCTGATCTGAAGACGGCGGTGCTTGTTCGTGCCATCCCGCCATGTAGTAGAGCGATACCGTGTAATTCCGCAATCCGCTCTCGTGATGAATAAGATGCGCAAGTTGGAGATCTGAGCCGTATTCCGGGAACTCGGGCAAGACGTCCCGCAGCTTCATCTCAGGCGACAAGTCACCCTCATCTTCCAGTAGGGAAATGGCAAGCCCCGTTAGCGTCTTCATCACAGACCCTGCATCCAATTCCGAGTGAATCGTCAGTGGCTGGGAGTCTTCAAGATTGGCTAGTCCTCGGGCCTCGGCAAAGACTGTCTCGCCCTTGAGAGAGACTGCCAGCACAGCTCCTGGTGCATTCGGGTCGATTTGCTCGGACATCATCTGAGCAATGGCGTTCAGAATCTCGGGGGTTATCTCAGAAAGCTGGCTCATGGGAACCTTCCGTGTTGTGGATCAGAATTCTAGGTCTTGTCGGGTTGCCCTTCACGCGGGACAAAGGCAATGGCCTGGCTCGGACATGCCGTGACACAGACACCACAGCCAAAGCATTTCTCAGTCATTAGCACCGGTTTTCCGCCGTCATCTCCGGCCTTCCAAGCGTCAAACGGGCACTTCTGCACACACAGTCCGCAGGCAACGCATTGATCAGGCAGGTGTTTGGCGATGTGAGAGGACTCAGCCACACCGTCGTGATAGTCGAACTGTTTTAGCTTTCCGAGAAACCAGCAACAACAGACACAGCAAGAGCAGAACTCATTGATCTCGCCACTCTTATTGCGGAATGCCAAATGAACGAGCCCTGCCTCGTGGGATAGCTTCAGTGCTGCAAGAGCTTCTTCAATCGTGGCTGTGTGGAAGCTAGCGTTGTCCGCTTTCACCTTTTCCAGAGGACGATTCAGTGCGATACAGACATGCACAGGGTTGTCGCAGTTTTGTCCCTCTTTGCGACACACACAATCGCCCAATGCAATGGAAGATGCGGCTCGCAGAATGCGCTCAGCTTCGGGAAGATTGACCACTGTCTGCTTCACATCAATTTCGACATGAACGGGAATGGTCGTCGCTGTGTAATAGTCTAGTTTTTCTGCGATCTCTTCTGAAGTGAGCTTCCGTTCGTCTGTCACCGTGATCCTCTCCGTATGCTGGAGCTGCATGGAATGGAGATAGTGTAGCAGGACTGTTGATGTCATGCACCGAGGCCTATCGCCAACAACGCCTTTGTCTTCATCGAAACTTAACATCCGCGCCCTATGATTAGGCAATAACCCTCATATCCCAGGAGCTATCTCATGAATCGTCTCTTCAAAGCGCTGTCCGGTCTGTTATTGATTGTTGTCATCTCACTGGCCGTTGTCAGTGCCACGCCTACTGTCGAGTGGACGCGAACCTTTGGCAGTTCACAATACGAGGACGTAAGGGATGTCATCCAAGCGCCCGACGGCGGGTATGTCGTTTATGGAACGACCGCGTCCGAAGGGCAACGGCAGCTATGGCTTCTGAAGCTGGATATGCAGGGAGATATCGGTTGGGAGAACACGTACGGAGGACATGGCTCTGAAACTGCATGGTCCATGACGACGGCCGAGGATGGTGGCTATCTCCTCGCAGGCAGCTTTGCTGCAACCGAAGACTCTCCCCGCGGCATTAGCATCTACAAGGTATCTCCCCAGGGCGAGCTCGAGTGGGAATACATTAGCGTGATCTCGTACAACGCAAACCGTCCATTGATCCTTGAATCAGAGGGAGGGGGCTGTACCGTATTCAGTGTCGCTACCCAAGACGGCACAGGTGGAATCCTCCATACGCTGTTGACTGCTGAAGGCGAGCTCATAGAAACGAGATTCATTCTCACTGAACCAGGACATAGCATTCCCAACGATGTCGTGCAGCTCGACGACGGTCGCGTGCTTCTGTTTGGGGAGGGCGGTTCTGCCGATTACAGCGTTTGGGATGGCCTTCTCATGTCGTTCTCTTCAGAAGGAACCTTTGAATGGACAACGCGTGTTGGAGGAACGGGAAGTGAGGAAGGCTATGGCATCGCACAAACATCAGATAACGCGGTAATTGTTATCGGGAACAGCACGTCTCCAGGCACGCGCGGCCCAGATTTCTACCTCTCCAAACTGAGCTTGGATGGCAGTCAGCTGTGGTATCGCAATTACGGGGGCAGCTCAGGCGATGTTGGATTTGCCGTTGAGGCCACGAATGATGGCGGAGCCTTTGCCATTGGAACAACATTCGGAATCTCGGGGCGGTCTGGCATCTATCTGTTTCGAGTCGATGGAGACGGTGCAAGAGTGTGGTCAACGGTAGTAGGAGCTCGCGGGGATTTCGGTTACTCAGTCCGCTCCACAACAGACGGTGGACTGATTCTCGGGGCAGTTGAGAATATGGATGGTCCGCGGCGAGGAGATATCCTCGTCATCAAGATGTCTTCCGACGAATAGCCCTCTTGCGAAGCTGCTTGGCTATCGTCCTGTCAACCCGGAAAAAGACCCAGGGCTCGAAGTGACTTGTCTTCACTTCGAGCCCTGTTAAGAAGGTTGCTCTCGTATGTTTGAATCCTACCCTTCCCACATGAACGAATCATGAAGAGACGTTGAAGGATGTGTGTTGTCGATTTCGGGCTTATCTGCGTTCACAAGCGCGATCGATACACATGCACAGCCAAGGGAAATGCGAACAAGGACCCAGGGCTCGTAGTTGACTCGAGCGTAAGTTGGAATTGCCCCAACAAAGACCCAGGGCTCGAAGTGACTTGTCTTCACTTCGAGCCCTGTTAAGAAGGTTGCTCTCGTATGTTTGAATCCTACCCTTCCCACATGAACGAAATATGAAGAGACGTTGAAGGATGTGTGTTGTTGATTTTGGGCCTATCGGGGCTGTTGTTGCTAGTAGAATGGGGGCCGGAGGTTGCCATGGAGACCACTATTGTCAGTTCTCAGATCCGTGCAGCATTGAAGATGCTTCAATCCGCCATAGACGCCTGCCCAAATAGCTTGTGGAATAGGAAGGTCGACGCAAATCCGTTTTGGGTGCTTGCCTATCATACCCTCTACTTCACACACCTTTACCTCTCGCCGTCTGAAGATAAGTTCGATCCGTATGTGCGTCAGGTCGCTGGCCATGCAGGATACGGCAAAGCCGACCTCGGAGACTGGACCGACCTGACACCTGCAGACACGTTCGAAAAGGTAGATGTACTCGCCTATTACGACTACATCTATGAACGCGTTCCCTCCCTCGTCGAATCAACCCCATTCGATTGCCCTTCAGGATTCCATTGGCTGAAATTCTCAAAGGTAGAGGCTCACCTGTACAACCTTCGACATATCCAGCATCATGCGGGGCAGCTATCTGAGAGACTGCGGCAAGAAGCCAATCTAGGTATTCGATGGGTTCACGACGGCTCCTAGATTCGCTCGTCCAGAAGGGAGATGCAGATGGATTTCACAACCACAGTCAAGGTCAGAGGCTATCATGAGGATCGCTTTGGCCATGTCAACAATGCCCGCTACCTTGAGTTTCTGGAAGAAGGACGCTGGGATTACCTCGAGGAAAGAGGCCCTCAAGGAGGATTCCCAACGCTCGGCGTATTTCCCGTCGTTGCCCACCTTTCCATATCCTACCGCCGCCCCACCAGTGCGGGAGACAGGTTGATCATCACAACACACGTTGCCAGCACCAGCAGCCGCAAGATTGTCATGCATCAGACAATCCGTCAGGAAGGAATCGAGAAACTATGCTGCGAGGCCGATATCAGTATCGTACTCGTCAATTCGGAAACCGGCCGTCCGGCAGTGTTGAGTGAGGACATCATCCGTGCTTGGCCCGATCTCGGGTCAGTGAATGATCACCAGGCCAGCTAGCCTCCCATTGGTACCACAAAGGAGACCCCATGCGCTTTCATCACATCGGAATCCCCACCAACGAGCCCAAAGATGGCGAGAAGTACAGCGCCGATTCCAAGTTGTTCATCACAGACATTGACAGCCATCCCTATCGTGTCGAATGGCTTCGCTTTGAGCCCGGCAGTCCAATGCCAGAACTCATCCAGAATGTCCCCCACGTAGCCTTTGAAGTTGACGATCTGCAAAAGGCCGTCGAAGGAAGAGACATCCTTATTCAGCCCAAGACATTGGCCAACGGTCGGCGTATTGCCTTCATCGTTGAAGGCGGCGCCCCAGTGGAATTCATTGAGAAAAGCAATTAAGGATCGAGCAGAGGAAGGTTCAGGGCCCGAAGTGACTTGTCTTATTGCTTTCCACAAGTAGGCTCGACGTTGAATCGAGCATCAGGTGGAGGTGCCCAAACAAAGGTTCAGGGCCCGAGGTGACTTGTCTTATTGCTTCCCACAAGTAGGCTCGACGTTGAATCGAGCATCAGGTGGAGGTGCCCAAACAAAGGTTCAGGGCCCGAAGTGACTTGTCTTCACTTCGAGCCCTGGGTAAGAAGGTTGCTCTCGTATGCTTGAACAATACCCCTCTCACATGAACAAGACGTGAAGATGGTTTGGTAACCATGTGTTGGTCCATGCCTGACATTGACTCCTCATTTCCCTCGTCAATTCCTTGCATCAGGGTCACGTTGCATGCCGTTGCTGTTGCCCCAAAAGAAGGGTCTACGAATTGCATGCATCCATAACAGTGTTATGTTATACTCCCTTTATCGGATACCGATCCATCCCGCCCTGAGTGGCGATGTAGTGAAGTATCTTGGCTAATCAATGGGAGGATTCATGATCGATAACGTCGTGCAAGATAAGATCAACGCACTATTCTCTTCGTTCAATCAAGCCGGTTCTCCGGGCTGTGCGCTGGGTATATTTCGAGGCGGAGAAGTCATTCACTCACAGGGCTACGGATTGGCAAATCTAGAACACAATGTTACGATTACCCCTTCGACGACGTTCTACATCGCCTCGATGGCCAAGCAGTTCACAGGGTTGGCTATCGCCATGCTGGCCTCCGAGGGAAAGCTTGATCTCGATGCAGATATTCGTGCCATCCTTCCCTACGTCCCTGATTTCGGACACACAATCACAGCACGGCATCTGCTTCATCACACCAGCGGGCTGCGGTCCGATATCTTTCTTCTCATCCTCGCAGGCTGGCGAGTAGAAGATGTCATTCGACAGGAAGACATCGTCAACTTCGTAAGGGACCAACGTGAGCTAGATTTCGTACCTGGAGAGGAATTCTCATACTGTGGTACCGGTTACTCGTTGCTGGCTGAGATCGTTTCCGAGGTTAGTGGGCAACCATTTGCCGAGTATTGCTCACAGCATATCTTTCACCCCCTCGGTATGGAAACAACACATGTCGCAGACGATCCTATTGCCTTGGTTCCGGGCAAAGCGAATGCCTATCTATCGGTCGGTGAAGGTAAATACAAGAATGCCGTTCTTACGATTAGCATTCTAGGCGGGACGGGCATCTACTCGACAATTGAGGATCTGGCACGCTGGGATGCCAACTTCGAAACCCATCAGGTGGGCGATCAAGCGGCGTGGGATCTGATGTCAACTCCCGGGCAGCTCAATTCCGGCGAGTCTATTCCGTACGGATTCGGCCTTATAGTCGATACCTATCAAGGCAAAACAACGTTTCATCATGGGGGCGATAGCGCAGGCGTTCACTGTTACTTCCTTCGATTTCCGGAAGAGTCGCTGTCTGTCGTCGTCCTCGGCAATGCCAGCACCGTAAAAGCCTCGAACCTGGCCTTTGCGGTTGCCGATCTTGTGCTAGACACAGATCAAGTATCTGCTACCGACAGCCCGCAAGCCACGGCCCCCGAGGCAGCCAAGATCTCTGCCGAGCAAATCGCGGCCCGTGCCAGCCGATACTACGATGCACGGACGGGAGCCTTTGTCGATTTGCTTTTTGATGAGGGAATCCTCTCCGTCTACGGCTACGAGTTGGCGCCTATCTCAGACGATGAGTACTTCCTCAAGGAGCATCCCTCCATTAGAATTGAGTTCAGCACGTCAGAGGATGGCAATACCCAGGCGTCCGTTGACTTCGGAACTGGACTCACAACCTATCAGAAGGTTGAGTCTGTCGAGCCTTCATCCGAGGAGCTGTCCGCCTACAACGGCAGCTACCACAGCGGAGAACTTGATGTGACGTGGCTCATTACACTGGCAGGCGATCAACTGATCGTTCACCGCAAGCGTCAAGGGATCAGCAAGCTGATCCCCGTATGCGAGGATGTGTTCGCAGATCCGTGGGCCGGAGACATGCTGCATGGCAATGCCGAGTGGGTGATCGCATTCGATCGCGTAGATGGCAGAGTGTCTGCACTCCGTGTCACGGCAGCCGGTGCACGTGGTCGCAACCTGCGATTCGACAGGACAATGTAGCCGCCCGGCATCGGATTGAGCCGGGCAGAGAACATCTCCCGAAGCCACCTACCCCTGCAACACTTGCCCTCCGGAGAATGAGCGTGGAGGTGGATTCATGAAGACGCTTATTCTGAAGGCAAGTCCGAAACAAGATGGGAATACAGCCACAATGGCAGACGAGTTCGCCAGAGGCGTTCGTGATGTCGGGTTCAATGACATCGTCGAGTTCAAGCTGAATGACCTAGACATTCGCCCCTGTCAGGCTTGCGCCGCATGCTTAAAGACCCCCTATGACGGATGCATTCTCGAAGACGATTTCATGACCATCTTCCCGCATTTTCGCGAGTCCGATGTGATCGTGTTTGCCGCTCCCATCTACTGGTGGCATGTTTGTGCTCAGCTCAAGACCTTCATCGATCGCATGCACCCCATGCTTACCTACGACAGAGAGCACTGCCTAACGACCAAGCATCTGGTATTTCTCGCCGCCCATTTTGCCCAGGATCCTTATGGCGTCGAATTGACAGTGAAGACGTTCCAATCCATTGCGGGCTGGGCAGGCATGGGTTTCGATGCCATCTGCTATCACTCGCCCAAGGGACCTGTGCAAGAGCATCCTGAGAAGCTAGCTCAGATCTACCAACTTGGACGATTGTTTGAGGAATGGCAGAAACCCGAATTGACGATTCCTTGCCCCATCGAAGGCTGCGGATTTAGGTTTCCTCATGCCGAACGACTCGCCCTTCACCTCGTAATGGCTGCTGGCGAAAGCCACCTCGACTGGAAATCCAAGAACCTTTCCGAGGTTCACACACTAGAGAACACTCAACGTCTGAAGAACGAGATCCTCGATCAGTTGCCTAGAATGATGGAAGACATCGGCCATTGACCCGAAACTCGATCCACACTATGATGCTGTACCACCCATTGGGTGAGTCCATCAAAAAGGGGGTGATCGCATGCACATGATGAAGGTGCCGGCGGTGTCCCCAAAAGGTTCGGCCAAGTAGAAGCGAATTCTTCGAATTCGAGTCCCTTCCCGATTCTTGGAAGGCGATACCCGCCGGCGCCTCTTACGGAGAGGTTTGTTATGTATGCTCCGCAGGAGGGCTCCTAGCATTTCATTGACTCTCAGCAGCGCCATTCTGCCATTGATTCCTTTGCAATAGTGCCTTGCGCGGGCAAAGCACGACTCGTCGCGGCATGTGTGCAAGACGATTCATCGGAGGCTCTAGGATGAACCCATCTGACTTCACACAGTTGACCTCGTGGAGTGCTCAATCGCTTCTCCCCCTGTTCAGTGCCCTAGAACCCAGGCTTCTTCAGGTAGAAGCTGCCCTGACTGGGCAGACTCAATGTTCGGTATACGTGGATCATGTTGAACAACCGCGAGCCGCCGCACTGCGGATCGGCATCTGCTGGTACATCGCCGGCAATCCAAGCTCTGAATTCCTTCAGTCCGTGAATAGGCTGCTGCCAAGGGATACTTTCTCTGTGCTCATACTGGATTCCTTGATCATGTCACCCGAGCACTCACCGCTTGGTGCGAATCTGTACTTCGTGAAGGCAAAGAGTCGCTATGCCATTCGAACGCTCTCCCGCCCCGTCCTGCATCCACTATCTGCAGGCTACCATGCACTTCCCGTCGACCAGCCTCTTCTTGAAGGAGACCTTGAGGGGTCAGCCAACATAAGGGACGACATCCTCCACTTCTGGACATCCATGGAGGTCTTTGATCGAGATGGGTTTGGCTTTGTCGTCGCAAAAGATGGGAAGATCGTTAGCCATTCGCTTACATCGTTCTCCACGGGGGAACAATGCGAAATCGGAGTACAGACAGATCCCGGACACCGCCGAAAGGGGTTGGGAGTTCATGTCGCTTCGCTGACAGCCAATGAAGCGTTCAAGCGAGGATTGACACAGGTGGGATGGATGAGCTGGGCTAATAATGCAGGGTCTGTTGCCATCTCAAATCGAGTCGGCTTCTTGGAAGAGTGTGTGTACGACGTATTCATCAATCACTGGCCAGCAGGCAATCCGCAGGATATGACAGCTGCTGAGTTTCGCGCGTTTGCCAAAGAGTATGATCGGCGGTTTGCAGAAACCCCGCCTGCGCGGAGTGGGTATCCACACATTGTAGCTGCCACAGCCTGGGCATTGGCGGGTGAGAGTGATGCCTGTCGAAGGCATCTGCATTGCGCCATCGATATCGGATGGCTCAAGACGATGGAACAGCTGCGCTCACAATGGCCGGAGCTATCTCACAATCCAAACGTCCTTCAGAACGAGAAGTGGCAGACTGTCTTCTCACGCTTGGAGTGAGGGTATCGACTCTCTAGAAGTCTGAGACCTCGATCTCCTGAGCCGTCCATGATTCGTCGATATAGACGCCAATCACGGGTGTATCCGGATACTTGGTTCGGAGGAATCGCACGGCTCCACATGTATCGGCATTCTGATGATCTTCGTCACCAGGATTGCCCGCGCAATCGTAGTGGCCAACAACGGCGATGGCGTCACTCTTGTGCTTGTTCACTGAGACATCAATGCAACGTAGCATTGTCTCAATCAGCGCCGGATCGTCCTGTCGATTAAGGATGCCATTGGGACCTGACTCAGTGATGGTATCCACATACCTAACGCCGTATCGCTTGGTAAGATAGTCAAGCGCCGGTTGTTGAACGCGGCCATCGATGCAGTTGATAGATGTGCAAAAACTCATGCCCTTCTCCCTTCGACCACAGGCAGGCCTGGCTCGATTGAACGTTGCCGCCCAACCTTCCCCGGCAGCAATCTTACCCACTGGTCGGGAAATTGCATGCCCCTAGCCGTCTTGCATAAGGCAACCTGATCCCATGGTGTCGGTTTGAGTATCATCTCGACTCGATGACAGAAGTGAGAATGGGAGGATTCAACAATGCGCGTACAAAAGCTGAGCGTACACGGGATTGGTATCCAGATGGAGGATCATGGCGGACAAGGAGAAGCCGTCGTCTTCATTCATCATGGAGGCTCCAATCTGCGCATGTGGGATCTTGTTGTTCCCTTCTTCTCGGACAGCTACCGTTGCATCGTCCTCGACTTGCGAGGCCATGGCCGATCCGATGCGCCGGCATCGGGCTATCACATTGACGACATGGCCACTGATGTTGTCGGCGTTCTTGATGAGCTAGGCATAGGCAAAGCCCATATCGTCGGTAGCTCAATCGGTGCCGAAGTGGGATTGAGCGCTGCAGCCAACTATCCCGAACGTCTGCTTTCCTTGGTTGCTGAAGGTGCTTTTCATTCCGAATATGGCCCCTACGGAACACGCACACCGGAGTCCTTCGATTGCGACGAAGCATTGAAGCTTCAATTGACAGAGCGCCAAGCTGCCCCGGAGAAGATGTACGAATCACGCGAGAACCTACTCAAAGAGAAGAAGCAGTTCTATCAGCAATATGGTCTGCTAAACCCAGCAATTGAAGCGACGCTGGCCTATGGGATCACGCAAGACGCTCAAGGACGATTCGTTGATGCCTGGCGCAAGCATGCCAGCGATGCTTACACGCAAGGGTACTTTCTCTATCGATTTGAGGAGTACTACGCGCGTGTCACATGCCCGATAATCATCCTGCCTGATGAAGATGATGCCAAAGATGAGAAACTGGCTGACATTGTTGCTCGCCTCGCACAATTGCCCAAGCAGTGTGAGATCGTTCATGTTCCTGGCGCGATGCATCCGTTCGGCTGGATGCTGAATCCTGAACCCATGGCCCGTACCGTACTCACATTCTTAGGTGGATTGGCCTAGATTAGTCAGCCAGAGATGATTCTCGGGACGCCTTGCGTCCGAGTAAGGCTGTCCATTGCAGGCGAGAAGCTCGTGACTCAACAGCCTCGTTCTGGAATGAGCGAACCCAGAAAGAGCCATCAGTTCGCAACAGTCCATGCTCGATGATTGCTGGCTTCCAGGATCTCGAAGCATAGATAAGCCGTGTGAAACAGAATGTGCCCACGTGGGCACAGCAATAGTTCTTCATGTCTCGATATTCACGGCTTTCGTTCGATCGCTCGCGATCAAGATCACGGAACTGAGGATAGAGACTAATATCGAACACTCCCCCGAGAACCCCGCCGGATAGATAGGCGCGCTCAGATGGCTCCCCAAACTGCGCACCAGCAGACCCTAGTAGATGCCGATCACAACCACTCTTTGTTGACGTAGGAAGCGAACGCCCATAGGCGACAACAATGCGATCTTCGACAGCTCTTTCACCCTTGACCACGCCTTTGGCGCGAAGTTCAGAAGCTCGATCGAACAAGAACTCAAACCCGTGCTGAGAGAAAGGGTGAATGCTCGTGGGCGATTGCGCCATCTTGCGATAGGCCTTCTGCCAGAGTGGAGGCAGCGCGGTCATCAGATGATCGACAAGTTCACCGTAAAGCAAAGAAGGGCGCGGGTTCACCAATGCATCATAATCAACGGTTATCCCCCTCATGCGCATGCTTGACTCATCCTTTTTCTACCCGTGATGGATAAGGTAGCGAGAGTCTGTCCGTTTGCGCAAGCCAGCGACACCTCAATCAGGGGTCATTCATCCCCAATTCATGTTGGACATCTATGGTGTCAGTGAAACCTCAAGACACGGGAGGGGTTCACATGAAGATGATGGATATGAGGAATGCGTGCCGCAAGACTGCTCAGAGGCGTCCTCGCCTACGGCGGTTTCAAGCTGGCAGAATAATACATTGGACGAAACCGTTGCTGATCGTAGTGGCGTTGACAATGGTGCTGTCGGGTTGCACGTTGACGAGCTTTCTCGATGAGAGCATCAACGCCGTCGCCCAATCAAAATCCAGCAACAATCTGTCCTACGCCGTCGTCGACACCGGTCAAGAGCTGACCTATGACAACGCCAACGCTTTGACAATTGTACCAAGCGTTGGTTCCGCCTTCTTCGGCCAGGACGCGCAGTTCGATGGCAATCAGCCAAGCTACGCCGCTAACGGCGATGGCACGGTAACGGATCTTGTCACTGGACTGATGTGGCAGCAGGGCTACAGTGGGAAGATGAGTCAGGGCGAAGCAGCTTCTGGCGCATCCAGCTTCAACTTGGCTGGCTATTCCGACTGGCGGTTACCGACGATCAAGGAGCTGTACTCGCTGATCGACTTCAGCGGCGAAGACGTGAGTGTCGAGAGCACGTCAGCCGACAACCCGTTCATTGACACCAATTTCTTCGACTTCGTTTATGGCAATACGTCTGCTGGAGAGAGGATTATCGATTCCCAGTGGGCGACGTCCACGATCTACGTGTCTGGCGGGAATCAGATGTTCGGCGTCAACTTCGCTGACGGTCGCATCAAGGGCTATGGCTTGGCCGGTCCGCAGGGCACGATGCAATTCTACGTCCGCTACGTGCGTGGGAACACAGCGTATGGCGAGAACGACTTCACCAACAACGGCGATGGCACGATCTCCGACCTCGCAACCGGCTTGATGTGGTCCCAAGACGATTCCGGAACTGGCATGGATTGGGAAGACGCACTCGCTTACGTTCAGGATCTAAATGACGCAAACTACCTCGGATACTCGGACTGGTACTTGCCGAATGCGAAGGAGCTGCAGTCGATCGTCGACTACTCCCGATCTCCTGATACCACCAACTCGGCAGCCATCGATCCAATCTTCGATGCCACGGCAATCACCAATGAAGATGGAGAGCAGGATTGGGCCTTCTACTGGACGAGTACAACGCACGCGAGCACACGTGGCGGCGATGCCGCCGTCTATATCGCGTTCGGGCGTGGCCTGGGCTACATGGACAATCAGTATGTGGACGTTCATGGAGCCGGCTGCCAGCGCTCGGATCCGAAGTCGGGTTCGGCCATACCAACTGGCCGTGGACCGCAAGGCGACACCGTCCGCGTTGATAACTACGTGCGCGTCGTGCGCGGGGGCGCAACATTCACCACAAACGTCGCCACGGGTGATGGCTCCAGTGGCACTGATCTACCCGACGGTGAACTAGCTGGCGGAGGGCCTCTCGAAGGTGAAGAGCCACCCAGCGAAGCTCCTGACGAGGCACCAAACGGTGATCGCCCGCCTCCCGGAGATGGTGTTCCTGTGGATGGCCAGCTACCCGACGAAGAGCTTCCGGATGGCCAAACGCCTCCTCCGGGTGGATCCGGTGAGGCACCAGACGGTGATCGCCCGCCTCCCGGAGATGGCGTTCCTGTAGATGGCCAGCTACCCGACGAAGAGCTTCCAGATGGCCAGACGCCTCCTCCAGGTGGATCCGGTGCAGATGGGCCAGATCAAGAACAGGTAGGACAACCAGGCCAAGGTCCCAGGCCCCCTCGACAGTAGCAGATATGGGCACGGGCGCCGACGCAATTGCAGTCGGCGCCCTGCTGTTGTTCTGTGGAGGGTCAGGCAACTAAGCGGACGAAGTTGTCAGGAAGCCAGTATCATTCCGGAATCCGCGACTCCGAAAGGTAGGAAACCGAACCATGCCGAAAGACTATTACATTCAGCCCGACGCCCCCGATCAGGTCCTGAGCAACGAGCAGGCTCTCGCGCTTGCACGCCAGCACGTACCGAATGCTCGCGCTGTCACCGGTGTTGATGAATCGGGCGGTGAAGCTCGCACCTATGCCATTGACGATAACCTCATCCTCAAGCTCCAACGCCCGCAGCAACTGCGCCCGAGCACCAGCCTGAAGAGGGAAGTCGTCTTCTTGCAGCAATTGGCAACGATTAATGAGATTCGCGTACCGGAAGTCATTGGGTATGGCCATCCCGAACCACTGATTGAGTACACGCTGATGACGCGTATGCCGGGGATAGCTGTTCGCAACGCCGATTTGACAGGCGAACCACGGTGCAAGGCACTAAACGAACTGGGACGCATGCTTCGGAAACTCCATTCGCTTCCTCAAGAAACGCTGCGATCAAGCGGTCTGCTCCATGGCGACCAATCGCCTGTCGATGTCCGCTGGCGGATGGGGAGTATGTTCGACATGCTCGCTGAGATGATTCAAAAGCGCGACCTCAGCTGGGACTACCCGGTATCTCCTGAACAGATCGGGCGGCGGGTTATGGGCAGCATGCCAGACACATGGGAGATCGTTGCCTTGCATTCCAATCCCGGTCCTGAACACACGTTTGTTGATCCAATCAACGGACAGTTGACGGGCATCATCGACTTCGGCGATGCCTATTTCAGCCATCCAGTCCATGACTTGAGGCGCTTCCGTGCACCGGCAGACCGTGAAGCAGTCCTGGCTGGATACTTCGAGGACTCAGACCCTAGTGAGGAATTCATGGCCGTCTGGAAAGTAGGCTGCGCCATTGCAGATGTCGCGGCGATCGGCTTTTCGCCAGAATATCGCGATGCCGCAGCGGCCGAGTTGGATCGGATTCTTGCCAAGAGTGGGAAAGTAGTACCAACTTGAAGCAGTAACGCGTTCCTACTCAATGTCGGATCTCCAAGAGGCTGAGAGGTGATCTCCGTCAATCTCACCGAGTATTGAGGCGAAGGCGAATCAAGACTCGCCCATGCAGAGCCTCCTACTCGCCGTCATCTCCCAATCCGAAAATGCCTCCGAATGCGATCGTGGCATGGACGTACAGTCCATCCAAAGCCAGATTGGGTGCGTCGGGTAGCCCGGCATTGTGCCAATCATGGGAAAGCGGTGACCATACATAGCCAGCTCTCACACTGATACTGAGCCAGTCGAGAACGGCGATCTGCATGTCAGCATAAGGAGCCGGCAATCCTGCCTGGTTTGGGCAGGCCTTCCAGCTGCATAGAGAATCCACCCGAACCGAGCCACTCGAATTGACAATTCGGTTCGCTTTCACCTTGGTCGAATGCTTGCCGCATTCCTTTTCATCTGGCTCCGCGTTGCGGAGCTTGCATGAACTCTCCATTTCATGGCCCATTCATCTTGGGTCTCTACCCTCCAGGCGAACGCTAGTGCGTTCATAACCTCTATGGCAACGGCAGCCCTGCGGGCTGCTTGGAGAAACCGTCTACAGGTGTAGGTTTCTCTAGTCGGCTGTTGCTGGGATGAATGCCCCAGTCGGGTGTCTTCTACACCCTCTTCAAATGGCCAAACTTCGTGCGGCTTGCGAGATGATCCTGAGATTCATCTAGGATTCATCTCGTTCTTGTAGTCTCCGACTGAAACAACGCGTCACTGGAGGTATGTGATGAGTATCAATGAACGTCGCGCGAGCGGAACGTGGCTCTCGCGCTTATGGCACTTCCAAGCAGCTGAGAGGATCCTAATGGGGAAACGCCGCTCGACCGATAGTTGGCTGTCTCGCTTGGGACGGTTTCGAGCAATTGAGAAGACTGTGTGGACGAAACCGTTGGCAATCATCTCGCTGGCCGTGGTCATCCTGGTATCAGGATGTGGCTTCCTGAGTTTGTTTGACGATATCACCGCTGTTGCTCAGACGACGGAGCAGACCGTGGGGCTGTTCGTGTACGACGAGGAGTTGTCTTATGACGGATACACGCTCTTTCCGCCCAAGCACAACACGAACACCTACCTGATCGACAACTACGGCCGGGTCGTACACTCCTGGACGGCGAGCACCTACGAACCGGGTCAGTCGGTCTACCTGAAGGAGAACGGAAACCTGCTACGGACGTGCTTCACACACAACGGGTCCACGGGCGGCGGCGAAGGCGGCCGCATCGAGGAGTACGACTGGGACGACAACCTCGTCTGGGAGCTGGATTGGGCCTCCAACAACTACGTGTCCCACCACGACATCGAGGTCCTGCCCAATGGGAACATCCTGATGCTGGTGGTTGAGAAGAAAACCTACGCCGAGGCCCTTGCGGCCGGCTTCAACCCCAGCCTGCTCAGCCGAGAGATCGAGAGGAACAACTACATGCTGCCCGACTCCGTCATCGAAATAGAGCCCACGGGCTCCAGCGGCGGCAATGTCGTTTGGGAGTGGCACGTCTGGGACCACCTCATCCAGGACTTCGACTCCGCTCGGGACAACTACGGCGATGTGGCGGCTCACCCGGAACTCATCGACGTCGACGTTAATGGACGCGTCGCCCCCGCGTTCTGGAACCACATGAACTCGATCGACTACAACGCCGATTTGGACCAGGTCATGCTCAGCGTCCGCGGCAGTAGCGAGTTGTGGGTGCTCGACCATAGCACCACGACGGCAGAAGCCGCCTCTCACTCGGGCGGCAACAGCGGCCTGGGCGGCGACCTGATGTACCGCTGGGGCAATCCCATGGCCTACGATGCGGGCACCAAAGCCGATCAGATGCTCTTCGACCAGCACGATGCCCAGTGGATCGAGGCGGGATCCCCAGGCGAGGCCAATATCCTGGTTTTCAACAATGGTCTTGGCCGCAATTACTCAAGCGTGGATGAGATCGTGTCGCCAGTCGACGCAGACGGAGACTACCCGTTAACCACGAGCGGCGCCTATGATCCGACGACGTTGACGTGGACCTACGCGTCGGACATGTACGAGGAAGCCATCTCCGGAGCCCAGCGCCTGCCCAACGGCAACACGCTAATCTGCAACGGTACGCACGGCGAATTTCTGGAAGTGACTCCGGCGGGAGAGACGGTTTGGCACTACGTCAATCCCGAGGTGAAGACCGGGATTCTGACGCAGGGCGAGGAACCCGCGCTGGACGTCCGAGGGCACCTCTACAACGCCGTCTTCAAGATTCACCGCTATTCGTTGGATTACGCGGCCTTCGCAGGTCGCGACATGACACCGGGCGGACAGCTCGAGCTGTACGATTCGTCAACGATCGGCGGCGGCGGCACGACGTACTCCTATTCGGTTGCTGGTGTGGACATCCCGGCGGTCGTGTCGATCCCCGCCGGCCAGTTTGAGATGGGAGACCACTACGATCTGGGCGGGCTGGAGCACGCGAGCGACGAACTGCCCATCCATACGGTATCGATCGATTCGTTCTCCATGGGCACCACCGAGATCACCAACGAGCAGTACTCCGACTACCTGAATTCGGCCTTGTCGCAGGGCTTGATCGAGGTCGTTGGCGGATACGTCTACGGCGTCGGCGGGACCGACGTCTATGCCGAGACCGGTGCCGCCGTTTCGTACAGCGGCATCGAGTGGAACGGCAGCGCGATCTCCGTGGCCTACGGTCGAGAGAATCACCCCATGGTCGGCGTCCGATGGCACGGCGCCGCCGCCTACACCAACTGGCTCAGTGAAGAAACTGGATACGAGCCGTGCTACGATCTGACCACCTGGGAGTGTGACTTCACCAACAGCGGCTACCGACTGCCTACCGAGGCCGAATGGGAGTACGCTGCCCGCGGCGGTGAGTATTACAACATCTTCCCCTGGGGCAACGACGAGAACAAAGACGGAACGCTGGCCAACTGGCCCAACTCGGGCGACCCGTACGAGACGGGCGACTATCCCTGGACGACCCCCGTCGGCTTCTACAACGGCGAACTGCACGATGCAGCGGACTTCAACTGGTCTGGCAGCGCGCAGACCTATCAGACTTCCGACGGATCGAACGCCTACGGTCTGTACGACATGACAGGCAACGTCTGGGAGTGGACCAATGACTGGTACAGCCGCGACTACTACGAAGCAAGCGCCGCCGACAACCCCACCGGCCCCTCCACCGGCGACCCCATGCGAGACGGCAACCCTTATCGCGTGCTCCGTGGAGGCAACTGGTACAACGGCTATTGGGGCCACGGGCGCGTGGCTAACCGCGACCCGGCCTACTACCGGGGGCCGGACGATCCCGACCACGCCTACTACCACGTCGGCTTCCGAATCGTGCTGGACACCGACGGATAGCAGCTCAATAGGCAAAGAGAGGCTTCACACAAGCTGCCGGGCCGCAAAGGTCCGGCAGCTTCTTTGCTCGTGTTTGACGGCGTTGATTGCGTGGACTCAGCATCCTGGCGTCGCACGCTGCTGTTTGCTCTTCATCTGGCTCCGCATTGCGGAGCTTGGATGACCGGGCCTTTCATGGTGAGTTCATGTTGACGTTCTACCCTCCAGTTGAAACTTCGAGACAAGGGAGGGTTTACTATGATCATCATGCAAGCAAAACGCTTAAGGCTGTTGGTTCCAGTATTGGTAGTAGGACTTGTTCTTTCAGGATGTGGCTTCTTCAACATCCTTGACAGCGTCACCGCTGTCGCACAAACATCGAGCTTGAGCTATCCGATTGTCGACACCGGTCAAATACAGAATTACAACAACACGTCAGGGATTTCGGCTCCCTCAGAAGGAGCCTCCTTCTATGGCCAGGATGCGCAGATCGATGGCAACCAGCCAAACTATGTCGACAACGGTGATGGCACGGTAACGGATCTTGTCACTGGCTTGATGTGGCAGCAGGCCTACAGCGGCAAGATGTCGCAAAGTCAGGCGGCGAGCAGTGCATCGAGCTTCAGTCTCGCCGGGTACTCCGATTGGCGACTGCCGACGATCAAGGAGCTGTACTCGCTGATCGACTTCAGCGGCGAGGACGTGAGTGTCGAAAGCACATCAGCCGACAACCCGTTCATTGACACAGACTACTTCGATTTCGTTTATGGCAATACGTCTGCTGGAGAGAGGATTATCGATTCGCAGTGGGCAACGACTTCGATCTACGTGTCCGGCGGGAATCAGATGTTCGGCGTGAACTTCGCCGATGGCCGTATCAAGGGCTACGGCACAACTAGTCCACGTGGTGAGATGCAGTTCTACGTGCGTTACGTTCGCGGGAACACTGCTTATGGTGAGAACGATTTCAACAGCAATGGCGATGGCACGATCTCTGACCTGGCAACCGGATTGATGTGGTCGCAGGATGACTCGGGAACCGGCATGGACTGGGAAGATGCACTGGCCTACGTCCAAGACCTGAACGATCAAAACTACCTCGGTTACTCGGATTGGTATCTGCCCAATGCCAAGGAGCTGCAGTCGATCGTCGACTACACACGTTCACCGGATACCACCAACTCGGCAGCCATCGATCCGATCTTCGATGCCACGGCAATCACCAATGAGGATGGCGAGCGTGACTGGGCCTTCTACTGGTCCAGCACAACCCACGCCTCGAATCGGGGAGGACAGGCAGCTGCCTATGTCGCATTCGGTCGCGGACTTGGCTACATGAACAGCCAGTACGTGGACGTCCATGGCGCGGGTTGCCAACGCTCGGATCCGAAGGCGGGTTCTGCTGAACCCTATGGCCGTGGTCCGCAAGGGGATACCGTCCGGGTGGCGAACTACGTAAGAGTCGTAAGAGACGTGGACGGCTCATCCACCGCGAGTATTGGGGATCCAGTGGATTCCCAATACTCGACACCTCCTGGCGACAGCCAGGAGGCCTTCGCAGGCGAAGAGGATTACATCCTCTTCGCGCCCCTCCAAGGGGAAACAGCCTACCTTATCAACCGCGACGGCGAGGTTGTGAATGAATGGGCTCTTTCTGGTCGGCCCGGAAACTCGATTTATCTGCTGGAAGGCGGCGACTTGCTCGCGACCTACACCGTTCGAGGAACGTTTGAGGGTGGAGGCATTGGCGGTGGCGTGGAGCTATTGACATGGGACGGCGCTGAGGTGTGGTCGTTTGAATTGGCAACCGATCACGCCCATCTCCATCACGATGTTGACATGCTGCCCAACGGCAATGTGCTGATGATCTCCTGGGAATCCAAGACTCAAGCTGAGGCACTGGCTGCCGGGTTGTCGGCCAACCAGCTTCCTGATTCCGGCGAAGTATGGAGCGAGATGATTCTTGAGTACAACCCGACACTCGATCAGATCGTTTGGGAATGGCACTTGTGGGATCATGCCCTGCCCGAGGCGCAGAATGCCTACGAGCACCCTGAGAAGATCGACCTCGACTATTTCGCCAAGACGAACAGCTCTGACTGGTGGCACTTCAATTCCGTGAACTACAGTGCCGAACTCGACCAAATCGTTATCTCCAGCCGCGCAGCATCCGAAATCTGGATCATCGACCACGACTTGACCACAGCCGAGGCCGCGGGATCGGACGGAGATCTGCTCTATCGCTATGGCAATTCCGCAGCGTACGGTGGATCCGATTCTCAGGAGTTAGTGGATCAACATGATGCGGAGTTCATCGACAGTGACACATTGCTTGTTTTCGACAACGGCAATCCACGGACACGACCGTATTCACGCGTTGTCGAACTCGATCTACCCTCCTACGGCGCTAGCTCATCAGCACTGGTTTTGCCCGCTCAGATCGTCTGGCAATACCCGTCCGAAGAAGCCGGAACGAGCGTAGCGAGTGGCGGATTCTTCGCGGATCACATTTCGGGCGCGCAGCGATTGGATAATGGCAACACGCTCATCTGCTCCGGTACTGAAGGGCGCTTTTTCGAAGTGACGTCACAAGGAGAGTCAGTTTGGGAGTACGTCAATCCGTTCGAGTCAACAACTCCGAACGGCAAGACCGCCAACGATGTCTTCCGCGCCGAGTCGTACAGCGCCGATTTCATCGGCCAGGCACTCGGCGATTCGAGTTCTGTGGCACAGGATGTGCCCCAGAACGTCGTGTCTGACGAGCAATCGGAATCTAGCCCTGGTGCGGCCCAAGCTCAAGCGGGAGGGCAACAGCCAGGAGCTGGTGCTCCTCCTGGCATCAGTTCGGTTTCGCCGACGTCTCTGGAGGCAGGATTATCCAGCCATCTCGTCGCTATTACTCTGAACGCGCAGTTTGCGCCGCCCACGCAAGTACAATTCACGAGCATCAACATCGGCTCGGTTGCTGCAACTTCGTGGACGAGAACGGGGAACGTCCTTCGGGCTTGGTTCACAATCCCAGCCGCGACGGCTGCAGGCAACTACCCACTCACCGTGACATTCCCTGGACGAGATGGAGAATCCATCACGTTCAACACCACTTTCCAAGTTGACTAGGAGATACCCATGACCGCGCTCGCTAGGATTTTGCGAGGAACTGCCTTTCTGCTTTCCGCGCTGCTGCTGCTGTCTGGCTGTATGCTTACAAGCCTGGCCCAAGGAAACAACCCGCCTCCGGCTTCGGGTGGTTCCGACAACAGCCCCGTTCGTCACGATATCGAACAAGCCACCTCGGATCGCGCCCAGCTAACGACGATTGCCTTTGATGCTCTCGCGTGGCTCACTGGCGACTTCTGTTCGGACACATTCTTGCCTCCAGGCAAGGTTACCGATTACTTCGGCTTTCAATTTCTGCGAGATAACGATCCCGACGAGATGGGGCACAACACGAGCTTCGTTCCACGAATCGCCAACGCCGTGCTCGCCATCCTTACCGACGATCAGATCGCTGATCTTATCTCACTGGCCGAAGACCAGGTGGAATCCATCAACGGTATCGCCGAGATGCGATACCCAATGATCGATGCATTTCGACGTTTGCTCGATAACGACTTGCCATCGGGGACCACAGGGTTGGATACCGATGCCGTTATGGCCTATGGCTCCACACTTTTCAGGCTCGATGGTGAAGTTTCTCTTGGCCGCGCAATTGGACTGGGTGCGATCGCTCGATCACTAACAACTACTCAGCGGTCATCAATCGAAGACCTAGCATCAGCTGGAAGTCTTTCTTGGCCGGATCTCCCAGACCAGGTGGACAAGACAACCATGCCGCATGATGTTCATGTAGCTGTGATGACCTACGCTAGCGAGTTTTTCAGTTGGTACGCTGGCTCAATCGAAGCCGACGTCTATTTCTGTCCTGAGCGCCACGGTACGTACTTCGGCTCGTTCTATATGAAGGATATGCCTGCGATGGGGAACCCCGATTACTCAATCCCAACTGAACTCACGGGGGATTCAGGCGAAGCCTTCCTGAATCTGCTCACAACGTCTCAGCGCACGATCATTGAGGATTTGGTTGAGACCCAGCGCGATGAGCTCACGGAAATCGTTGAGGTCCGGGAGGACATCTCGATCGAGCTTCGCAAATTGATGACACAGACGACAATCGATGAATCGCTCATCTTGTCATTGTCAGAGCGCTATGGCGAGCTAGATGCAGCGATTGCCGTTCTTTATTCTGAGGCCTTCACTGCGGTCTACAAAACGCTTAGTGCGAGTCAGCTTGCTGGGATGGAGCAGCTTCGGAATCTCGAAGGCTATGCCTGCAACGGAGCCTACCTCTTCAGCGAAAACATACCTCTGCCTGCAATCGAGAACACAGACGGGTTCTTCTCGAGGTAACCAGCACACGTTGCGGCAGAGTCGGGGAGAATGCCGCGGGAGCAAGACGTTCGAGCAACGACGGCAACGCAGGATTGCTCGAACGCTTGCGCTCCTGAGGAGGCTACTCTGTTAGAGAGCTTCCCTGTCATTCGATCTGACGAGCCACTCGTGTTGACTTGTGCGCCGAACGCTGGGTGACCAAATAGAGGTGGCTCAGGCACTTGCCGAGATACTTTCTGGTGTATCTGATGCTATCGCTAACTGAAATTCCTTCTTAAGGAACGCAAGGTCTTCACTTTCCTTGTTCTCCACGCTACGTTGCCTAGTAGGAGGTTTCATGTCCGAACTCCATCCTTGGCGCCCTATTCTGCTGTGTGTGTCCATTCTTCTTTGGATCAGTGTTACTAGTACAGCAAGCCCCTCTGACGTTGTCTCTTGGATTCAGGAGAATGCGATTACCCTGTCCACAACTGATGCTAGCGGGGATCTATCGGATCTTGAGTGTCTGCGCGATCTGATTGGTGACGCACGCATCGTCGGGTTGGGCGAGCAAACGCATGGAACAAGCGAGTTTGTGACCATGAAACACCGGATCATCCGATTTCTGGTAGAGGAGATGGGATTCACTGCCATCGCAGTTGAAGGCCCTTGGGGCGGCGGCCTCCTCGCAGATCGGTATGTATCGGGTCAGAAGGGCACGCTCAATGATGCCATTCTCGGGCTCTCATCTTGGTTCCTTCAATGTTCCGAATTCGTGGAGATCATCTCGTGGATGCATAACCACAACCGTCATGCCGAAGATTCCGTCCATCTGGTGGGCATAGACAATAAGACACCCCATCAGGCGTTGGAATGGCTTCGAAAAACCCTCCCCTACAACGGGACGCCCTACAGTTCGTCATTCATTCGTGACATCGAATCTCGCCTGCCGATGAAGGCCCCGAAACTCGCCTCAGATGATCCTGCGATCCAAGGCGAGTATTTCAGCTTCTTGCGAGGCCTCGTTAGCGAGATGCTGTCGATGCGTGCGGAGTTGGAGGTAATGCTGAATCCGCTGGAATTCGCGATCGTTGAACGGATCCCTCGCGCTGTCGATCAAGTCCAGGAATACACCATGATCCCTGACACCCCCCTCAATTCCATCGGGTTTTGGGCTCCCGCAGTTTTCAACTACCGAGATGCATGCATGGCAGAGAACACGACTTGGTGGCTTGAGCAACTTGGGGATGGCGCCAAGATCATCGTCTACGCACACAACGGACACATTGCAGAGAGCTTGTCAGAAACTGACTCAATCACGATGGGTCAGGTTTTGAGCGAGACATATGGCGACGACTACGTATCTATTGGCTTCTCAGCCTGCGAAGGAACCCTGATGACGTTCAACCCCGAAATCGAACAGCTAGGCTCTCTGCGATTGCCCTCACCCATTGCTGACAGCTATGAATCTGTCTTCTGCGATGTCGGCATCCCAGATTTCTTGCTTGATCTGAGAACGCTGAGTGCGGGATCCCTTGTCGCAGATTGGATGACGACAACTCGGCCATTCAAGTTCATCGGCAGCAAGCCCGATGTGGTCCATGGCGAGATCACCAGCGCCAACGTCTTGAATGCATCACTTCCGAGGCTCTATGACGTGCTGATTCATATCACAAAGACGCACGCCATGAAGCGTGACTAGTGACCGCAAGGGAGGCCTCAACTCTGGTAGCGGCTGGATCCATACTTGAACTCATTAAGCATGAGAGATTTCCAACTCTTGCCTGTTCGCCTTGATTCTCCTATGCTGGGACGCGCGAAGGGCTGGTTATGGGATACGAGATGTCTGTGGAATTCCACGACGAGTACATTCACGTGACCCTTACGGGGCAGGACACACTTCCAGACGTTAAGGAATACTGGACGAAGATTGCCGAAGTCCTTCACTCAAATCCACAGCGCAAGCTCCTGATGGATGAGCATCTCGACGGCGTGGTTCCTGATAGCGATATTCATGAGTGGAGCGAATTCATGAGAACCCTAGGAATCCCTCCAGGCACCAAGATTGCGTTCTCTCATTTCAAGGAGCGGGTTGATGAGTATCGCTTCGCAGAAACGCTGTTAATCAACCGAGGATTTGTCACCAAGATCTTTGACTGCCTTGGTGAAGCGAAGCTATGGCTCCTTGAAAACGGAGACCCCTCATAGGCCTGCATCAGATGATTGTGCCCCTTGAGAATTTCGGCAACTAGCTGTGACGTCGTTTCGTTGTTGCAGACCAAATCATCTGCACCATCAAGACAGTCGCCAATCCAGCTGTCTTGAATCCTACAAGCACTCGCCGTATGAAACGTCCCCCGCCAGTTGGCTTTGATACGCGTATTCGATGAACGAGAACCTGTTCTTTGCCAATCCCCGAAGCATGAAGCCTAGCCCAAGGATCGGTAATGGTGATTAAGCCATGCCACATCCTTGAATTCTCTTCTCCATATCGATTTGCCACCAGAATCCAGGAGTCGTAGAGCACACCCATAAGGTGAAACAGCCTGTGGTTGGTTTCATAGTCAGCCAGGCTGGCAAGAACAATGTCCACACGAGAACGCCGAATTTGCCGTCTCAGCCACAAGCTTCGCACATCCGCACACGTGGCAATAGCCACATCGATGCCATCAATTTGAGCCGTGGTCAATGTCTTGGCACCTGCTGTGAAGACCTTGTTCCGAATGATGAACTTGCGATGCTTTGCCAGGACCTCTCCGTCAGGAGAAAGCAGGACCTGAGAGTTGAACAGCTTGCCGTCAGCCGTTTCAGTGAACCCAAACGAGATATAGGCATCGTGCTTCTTGGCCAAATCGGCGAAATAGGCTGTACTTGGCCCAGGAACGGTCTCGGCGATTGACTGATGGTATTCGAGCGTCTCCCCCTTCTTGTAGAACCACCCAAGAATGGTTTCACCAAACAGGATGAGGCGAACGTCGGGATGATCTCGCTTTGTTCGCTCGATGATCTGCTTCATCCGATCTCGACTGATTTGAGGATCCAAGTCCGGCGTCATCGCAACCGTGGCGACGGCTAGAAGCCTTGCGGACCTACGTAGCTTGGTCATGCATCTCCTTCGTCCTGTGCTGCCAATACCCTGTCTCGCCCAGTTCGGCATTCGCATCCATCAACAGCCACATGATTCCAGGTGTGAGAGATCGATCTCGCCATTCAAGGATGTCACGAATGCCGACGACTGGAATCTCTCAACACTAGAATAGCTGACAGCCGAAGAAGACCGTACTCGTTGGTGCGCTTGATCCGGGGACGATGCCCAAGGGAAGCCCTGTTGACATGCCAATGAAGACAGATAGATCGTCCTTCAGTTCCACGCCGAGTAGCATCCTTCCTTGGCATTGTACTTGGGATCCTACGGATGCTTCAGAGATCGGTGACCAGCATACTGTGGCATCCGCATCGAGGTAAAGGCATTCGGCAATCGGGATATGGATTCCCATGCCGCTCGTACCCGTCAATTGATCGGCAGAAAGACGCGAAGTGTCCGTCAAACCTAGGCTCAAGAGGGAATAGAATGACTCGCTGAACGCCGATTTCACGCCGATCTGAAATGGAATCGTGCTGCTCGACCAAAGCGCTACGTGAAGAGATCCCTGCCGTGCATAGTTGAATAAACCAATGGGGAAACCCTCGATCCGATCACAGATATTGATCAGCCCGATCTGCGTTCCGCTCACATTGGATGCCATATTAAGCACACCAATCTGTGTCCCATTCACGTCCTTCGCGATATTGGCGACTGAAACCTGTAGACCTGAGAACGTGCTGAGTGATACATTGGCCAATCCGGCCACCTGAAGATACGAGGCATCCTCAGTCACCCAGTTAAGTCCGCCAGAGACCTGGACCCCCGCAAAGCCGCCTCCCACATAGTTGAATACGCCTGATACCTGAACAAACGAAGCATCTCCGCCAACCCAATTCGCTCCGCCAGAGACTTGCACCCCGAGAAGTTCTCCGCCGATGAGGTTTAGAATTCCTGAAATCTGAACCCCATTGACGTCGGAATTGACAGAATTGATCCCCCCACCAATTCGAGTCCACGAACCGCCTCAGCGTGATCATAAAAAGGAGAGAGGTGGAAGACAGTTTCACCCTCCCAATCAACCGAAATGCCAACGAACATTGTAGAGGAGAGCTTGCGCTCAACACGCTGACTTGAAGTCTGAACAGGGGTCGCAACCTCGTGTGCAATCGCAGCTACAGCAAAGCAGCCCACGATACAGAGGAGCAACAACAGTAGGATTGATCGCTGAGTGAACATGGCAGCTCCTTCTCATCCGTTTCAGGTAAGTATTCGAGTTGTGCCTTTGGGTTCAACTCTCGTGTGGCAGCCGCCCATCCACGTTCACTGAAGGGATCGCCTCGAGTGCTTTCATCAGCACAGTGGCGGCGGGTTGTGTGGCATCCAGGATGACATCGGCTGTCGCACGCACAGTTCCTGACAACGTGGTGTACATCTCGCGTCGAGATATGTAGTCGTCAAGCCATTGCCTAGCGGAATCAATTCGAGCAACAAGGTCGTCCCTGGATGCATCTTCGAGTGAGCCTTGGGGTTCAGGCCTATCCAGTCCAAGGGCTCGTTGCGCCATGCGAGCAACACTCAAGTCCCAGGGCAGATCGAGAAAGAGCACCAAGTCAATCAAGGCAGCATTGTCTGGTCGTGTCCTGCCAAATGGGTCTTCAAGCAGAGTGATCGGAGAAGGATCAATGCGTTGGTTGCTAAGTGGATGACAAACAGCACGGCCCGATTGCAACGATTGAAGATCCGCTCTCAATTGAGGGTTGGCAACCTCACCGGGGTCGCAACCCTCGGCAATCCATTGACCAAAATCCTGAGGCCATTGGCCAAACTGTTCATACTCGTCAAACACAAGAACGGCTGATCCCGCAAGGCTCTCAGACAAGCTACGGATAAGCGTTGTCTTGCCTGCCGCCAAGGTTCCGCAAATACAGACAACAAACGATCTCTTCTTCATGGACTCAGACAATAAATACTCCTTCATAGGCTCATCTTCACATCGGATTCCTTCTTACTCCCGTCAGTAGCCAGGAAGAGCCAGATGGTTCAGATCCGCCGTTGTGCAATGCATGGGGATCTTTGCCGCCGTGCCGATTAGAGCCCCCCTTGTAGCTGCATCAATTCATCGTCAAAGGCGCGCAGCGTCATGTCGATGTCATCTTCTGTCAATACCATCGGTGGCTTCATCTTAACGATGTTATGCAGCGGGCCATCTATACTGAGCAACATGCCTCGGACCTTCATTCGCTCAACAAGTTCAGCCGCGGCGGCCGGCTCAGGCTCTAGGGTTTGTCGACTACGAACCAATTCAATGCCCGCGAACAGTCCTGCACCACGCACCTCGCCCACAAGTGGATACTTGTCTACCAGCTTCGTCAGTCCAGACAATAGTCGCTGACCTGTCTTCAGTGCATGAGCCTGGAGTCCTTCATCTTGGATCACGTCAAGAACGGCCAATCCAATCGCACACGAAACAGGATTGCCGCCGAATGTGGAGAAGAACTCCATTCCATTGGCAAAGGACTCAGCCACTTCTCGCGTAGTGACAACGGCTGCCATGGGATGCCCGTTTCCAATAGGCTTGCCCATGACGACAATATCCGGCACTACATCATAGGCTTCAAATGCCCAGAAATGGGTTCCGACACGTCCGAATCCCACCTGCACCTCATCAGCAATACATAGCCCGCCGGCCGCACGAATGTGTTGGTATGCGGTCTCAAAATACGAGGCCTGCGGAATAATCACACCTCCGCATGAAGGCAAGGTTTCCGCTAGAAACGCGGCAATGGGAGCCTCTGCTCTACGAATAGCATGCCCCACGTCATTTCCATAGGCGATGCCAGCACGTCGATCCTGCCCCTTGTGAGGACCTCGATATCCGTCAGGCAAGGGAGCAACATGAGCCCAAGGTTCTGCGACTCCCGAACCACCTCTCCCCTCGAATTTGTATGAACTTGCAGCAATTAGCCGAGGTGTGTGCCCGTGATAGCCTGCCTCAAGGATGATCAAATCCCGTCGCCCCGTGTGTGTCATGGCCAAACGCAGGGCAAGTTCGTTTGCCTCGCTTCCAGAATTCACCAGGAAACAGACAGCCAACGGGTCAGGCAATGTCGCACAGAGCCGATCGGCGTAATCGGTCAATCCGTCATAGATATAGCGCGTATTGGTATTCAGTCGTGCCATCTGCCGCTGCCCAGCCTCGACAACTCGCGGATGACAGTGGCCTACATGACACACGTTATTCACCAGATCAAGGAACGGACGCCCACGGTCATCAAAGAGATACTGGCCTGCGCCGCGAACCATCTTGAGAGGCTTCTGATAGGCAATTGATAGCGCTCGACTCATCCTATTGCGCCTGAGTTCCAATAGGTCACTAATCGGTGCCCCTCGATCCTCTGCCACATCGACATTGATAAGCGAAGCGAACTCACGTGTCGCCACTGCCGGATCAAGCTCAATGAGCCGCTCAAGCAGATTCCATGCGCGTGTTTCTGTGTCAAACCAGTTGGGATGGTCGGGATCTGTCTGCCGCCGCTGGGCGGCCACGGAAACGGTTACAGCCAACCGACCACAAACGAGAGGAAAGAGGACAGCCAGCTCATCCTTGCTCAACGAGCGCTCCCCGTGATATCCAGCGACGATCTCTGCTCCCACTCTCAGGAAATCCGGGCGTTCAAGCATCGCGTAGGCGATTGCGATAGCCAGCTCACAGATTGTCGGATTGAACAAGCAATCACCGAAATCAAGCAGCCCGACAATACGTTTGTTTTCTGCAAGCACATTCTCATCGTTGGCATCTGCGTGAATCAACGAGTGAGGCAATCTGCCAAGTCGCGGAACAGCACAGGAAGCATAAAGATGAAAGGCCAGCTCAAGGACACGCCTCTTGGCCGAATCCTTGATAAGCCCCACGCTGCTACGATGCTGGGCAGCAGCAGTCAAGTCCCAACAGTGCGTTCTGTGAGCGCTGGGTAAATCGACTGTCTCAAGCACGCGATCCAGCCTGGCCAATATGCGCCCAAAGTCTCTTGTTTGTTCAGGGGGCGCAATGTCTGAGTCACCCCAAGCCAGCCCTGGAACAAACTCAATTAGCCGACCCCTCAACTGAGTTCCATCGGGTCCATGGTACAAGCACTCAGAGTTCCCGTCTGTCGTCGATATGACGCGCGGGAGTCTTATGCCCAGGGATGCCGCGTAAACGATTTCGACAACTTGATTCTCAAGCTCAAGATCCTCGCTTGTCTGATCCCTACCTGCCAGCTTGAACACATAACGGTCATCATTCGCTGCAGAGACCAACACATTGAAATTCTCGCCGGGAAGGCGGGAGAGTTCGCCAGAGATACCATACGAATCTGCCAGCAACGCAGCGATATTCTCCATCCGAATCGAGTTGATCATCAATCACACACCCTCTCGCCGAGCACTGCACAGCATGCCAACTATACCCTGAGAACCCCTTAAATACGTCCAGACCTAACGATCCGTGTAATTACCTATTTAAGCCTGTTTGCGGATTCCCAATCAATCAGATAGTCTCCATAGGAGCTGCTACAAACCCAAGTCACCAAGGCTAGGAGGCCATCCAAGTGAATACTCTGGAAACGATTCAGATCCGCCGAAGCATTCGTAAATTCAAGACCGATCCCGTGCCCCGCGAGATCCTTCAGCAGGTACTGAGCGCCGCAGTCATGGCGCCATCGGCCAAGAACAGCCAAACGTGGCGATTCACGGTTGTGATGGCATCGAGGAAAGAGGAAATGCTATCCACTATCCGCAGAGGGATTGCCAATCGGGAAGCAGAAGGACAAGACATTGGTAGTATCAAGTGGAGCATCCAGTGCATCGAGCAAGCACCTATCACCATCCTCGTGCACAACACGGACGGCATTCATCCCTGGAAAGAACGAAAAGAGCACGAGTCCTGGTGGGACTTAGCGACTGTTCAATCCGTCGGCGCGGCCATCGAGAACATGCTTCTTGCGGCAACAGAACTCGGACTGGGGTCTTTGTGGATTGCCGATGTATGGGAAGCCTATCCTGAGCTGAATGCCTGGCTGGATGTCGACAATCAACTCGTGTCCGCAGTGTCCTTGGGCTATCCGGATGTGTCGCCTGCAGTTCCACCACGTAAACCCATGGAAGATATAGTTCGTTGGTTTGACTGATCGTCAGGCTCCCATCAGGTGAGGATCACCAAGAAATCAAAGCTTTCTACCTCAATTGGAGCCGCTTCTTTGCATGGATTGTGACGCTGCAGCCCTTCTTCGGATTGCGCTTGATGTATGATTGTCAGCAGAAGTAACAACTGGTATCTAGGGACGGAGGAAAGCATGCGTAGGATTGCCATAGTAGTTTCCATCCTCGTTGCGGTGGTCAGTCTGGTGTTCGCTTCATATGGCACTGAGACAATCATCACAACCGGGGGTTCTGTACTGAGCGGAGTGATTGAGTCGGGCCTTCCGGCAACAATCAGCATCACTTCAGAAACAGGCGACGTTTTTACTGTCCAGCGCACGAACATGAAACACGTGCGCTTCGAAGACAAAGGTTCCGTGACTGTCGAAACAGTCGACGGGAACATCATTGTTGGAGAGTTGGGCGGCGTCAGCACAGTGTTTGGTCTCAAAACCTCTTCGGGAGACATCCAATCCATTAGCCTTGACAGCATCGTCGAGATTCGATTCGAGCCCGAGGAAGTCATCGAAGTTGTACAGACAGCCAAGCCGATCGTCTCCGCCAATCAAGATGAGATGATACAGGCTGTCATCGATCAATATGAGACCCGTGCTGGATCATTCACACTCGGACTAGACTCCGGCCCCCAGCTCGCATTCTCCATGAAGAATGGATTTGGGACGCCTCGTTTCACTATTGGAGTTAACGGAATCCTGCTCGGTCTTGTTGGCAGAATCTACTTCCCGCCCTCTGTGGCGAGCGTCGAGCGAACCGCAAAGAGACTGCTGAATGACGGCGTTCGTGACATGGATACTCTTCTAGAGGAAACGCGTCTTGAGGAGACTCCATTCCTCGTTCCCTACGTTCAGCTAGGAACAGATGCGTTCGTTATCCCGCATGCAGGTGGAGGGTTGCTGTTCCGCCTCGGACGGATAGCCTACTTTGATCTCGGAGCCACCCTCGACACCATTGGGGTTCCGTGGGTTTCAGTCGGTGTGCTGTTCTTCTTCTAGCTTCTTTGGGATAGGGCCACAAACGAGGGTCTTGACCTGCAAGACCCTCGTTGCTTCTCAAACTCTGAGTAGTCTGGCGAAATGCGATTCAGCTACGCTGTTCTATCGGCACAGCCGTTCGATTCTTGGGGCCGATGTAATCTGACGTAGGTCGGATGAGACGGTTGTCACCATATTGCTCACGAATGTGAGCTAGCCACCCTGCTGTACGCGCGCAAGCGAAGATCGCCGTGGTATAGGTTTTTGGGATCCCTAGTGCATGCTGGACAATGCCTGAATAGAAGTCTACGTTGGGGAAGATTCCTTTCTTGGCCAATACAAGTGCTTCCACATGTTCAGCTTGCTCAGCTAGTTCCATCAGGCCGGAGCTTCGGCACAACGACAAGGCATGCTCGCGCAGCAAACGGGCTCGTGGATCCTCAGTCTTATAAACGCGATGTCCAAATCCCATGATCCGCTTGCCTGAATTGAGCATCCCATCGATGTATTCCTCAATCTCGGCGATGTCGTCAACGCGCTCGAAGATTTCAATGGCTCGTTCGCTTGCGCCACCGTGCAAAGGCCCCTTCAGTGTGCCAAGTCCGCTGGTGAGAGCAGCATGCATATCCGATAGCGTGCTCGCCGTCACCCTCGCAGCAAATGTCGACGCATTCAAACCGTGCTCTAGATGGAGCATCAACAACAGCTCAAACGCAGCATACTCAGCTGTGGTTGGAGTTTCCCCGCGCAGTAGATAGAGGAAATTCGCACCAAATCCAAGCCTCGTATCCGCGCTCAATACGGGAAGTCCGTGGCGAACGCGATGCATGTCAGCCACCAACGTAACTGTCTGCGCCAGCAAGCGAGTTGCCTTGCGCTGGCAGGCCGCATCCGACCGATCCCCGGCGTCAGGATCGTACATGCCAAGAGCAGACACAGCAGTTCGGAGAAGGTCCATCGGATGAGCACTTGGAGGCGCCAGCTTGATCATTTCGATCACTTGGGAAGGGAGCCTCATCTCATTCACAAGCTGATCATGAAACGTCTTGAGCTGAGATTGGTTTGGCAAATCGCCAAACCACAACAAGTAGACGGATTCTGCAAAAGAAGCGTGTCTTGCCAAGTCACGTATCTCATATCCAGAATAGATAAGACGGCCCTCAACACCATCAACGGTGCAGATCCTTGTTTGTCCTGCTACGACGTTCTCCAGGCCGCGAACTGCGGCAACTCGGTCAATAGTCTGTGCATTCGTCTTCATTAGATTCCTTTCGTGATAGGGTTGCGGCGGCAGGTCTTCGGCATGCCGGATTTCAGTCGTCGGCCTAGTTTTCATCGCTTGTCAACTCACCTCCTTCTCAAAAAAGAAAGACCGCAGGATAATCCTGCAGTCGCTGTGTGGCCCTATGGCTTGGTCGAATGATCGCTACACGATCGCTTCGATCAGCATGGCCACAGGATCGGGCGCGGGTACTCTTGCTTAGTGCGTTGAGTGCTCGTCATTCGATCCATGATAGTCAAACTATACTCAGACCCTTGATTATTATCAATTATTGGGATTTTAGGGGATGCCAAACCCACTCCTTCACCAGTACAATCAGAGCTAGCATGGCCGACATTGAATACTGCACAAACCAACCTAATCGCGATGCCTACTCCGCGCTGTTCGAGACGACGGGCTGGAATGCCAAGTACAAGGCAACGCCTGAGGATTTGGCACGAGCCCTTGGCAACAGCTGGTACATCCTATCAGCCTATGCCGAAGGGGAACTGGTCGGATTTGGCCGCGTGATGTGCGATGGAGTGATGCACGCCATGATCTTCGATCTCATTGTGCATCCGACTCATCAGCGACGCGGCATTGGATCAGAAATCCTTCGTAGGATTCTGTCTGTCTGCAGTGACGCTGCCATTCCCGATGTTCAGCTCTTTGCTGCCATGGACATGGCCCCATTCTATGAGAAACACGGGTTCACTCTGCGTCCCAACAATGCGCCGGGGATGGAATTGTCTACGAGCTTTTAGCGCTGCGAGGATCTTGGGAGAAGACCAGGAAACCTGCAGCCCCCAATATGGGGCCCTGCCAGGACAAACGTGTTTCTCCTTTCGCGTCTATTCCTCAAGGACTAGGTCGAAGACTGTCGATGATCGACGCGTCTACCCAAAACGCACTTCCCTGTCTGGTTGCTCGATCAAGTCGGCAGAAGAAGAGCCATCTTCCATCTGCAGAGATCGTCGGGCAGTACTCAAGCAATTCGGTATTGATCGCCGAACCTAGATTCCGCAACGAGGTCCATTTCCCTGGCGAAGGCTGGAAACTCACATGCAAATCCCCTACTCCTTTGAACTGCGGCAGACTGAAACAAGTGATCACGACAAAGCTCTCGTCTGGGGCAACACACAGATCCCCTCCTGATTTCAGGCCACGGATGATGGGGACTCGCGGTCCATATTGTGAGCCCTCTCGGTTGGCGCGATAGACGGTGTACTCGTTGGGAGATTCCTCGGCAGAGAAATAGAGCGTGCCGCTTCTCGCGATGCCCGGATACCAACCACTCTGGATCTCTCCATCACACGTAATGGGGACCGGTTCACTCCAGGTATCCCCTTCTCGATCGACTGTCCAAAGAGATGCCCTCTCTGCAGCAATCGCACTCCCGGGAAGCGGTCGCCAGGAACGCCAGCACAGCCTCTGTCCATCAGGAGAGAGGCAGATATCGTTGTCAATTTGCAGGCTGTTGAAGGGTGCCAGTTGGGGCTTCAACCAAATCCCATCGATCATTCGCATCCACATGAGGTCAGCACTGCCAACCGTCGTATTCAGGGTGAAGAAGGCCTCGTTCCCTACCGGGCCAAAGGATATGCCCGCGACATGTGCGCCAGATCGCTCAGCTGAAAGAATCTCAGGACGAAACTCGACGGGCTCGAGCCCAGGTGTTTCCTGTCCGAACCAGGCCCCTTGTAGTTCAGGCATGCTTCCTTGCCAGGCGATAGGCTTTGTTTTGTCTGCCATGTTGGTTCCTCCTCAATCCGTTTGATGCCGTTGGTTGCTCATTGAGCGCGACGTTTCTTTCCAGCTTTCTGAGGTAGCCCCGCGCCGATCTGCGAGGAGATGCAAAGCAGTTCCTCGCAGTCGGCGGATTCATACCATCGTTTGTACAGGCGAATCGCTGCCTCACAGCAGCGGTTCGGCACAGAAGCAAAGCTTCTGCTGGCTGCTGTTCGTCAGGCATGTACCTGCGAGGCTCTACTCAATCGCCTCCTCCCTGTCCTCTAGAAGCTCAACACAGAAAAGCCCATCCAACGCGATGTTCCGGGTGCTATGCACCCGGAACTCGCACCGATCCGAGGGAGGCCTGACGGACTCCCTCGGTCGACAGATTCATATGCCATCCTGTACAGGAGAACTCGACTCAATCAAACCTTGTCGAGTTCAATGCAGAAGCGAAGCTTCTGCTCCGGGCACAAAGTGCCCGCTGCTGCTGCTCAGGCATGATCACTGTGGCGTCGGCGCATCACTCGTCTTCGACGCGCTCCACGCAGAACACCACCGGCTTCATACCATCGGTGCAACAGGTAATTGCTGAGTTCGGCTGATTCACCCACGGAAAGCCTCCACCAAAACCGACGGTACGAATCTCGCGATGGATATCTGCCCATGCCCAATCGCAGAAACCTTCGGGCTTTGAGAGGCCATTGAGGATGAATACCTGCCCATCTTCGAGGCTCGCGCAAGGACCATTCCCACGGCCCGCCAGAAAACTCTCTGAGCCAAATTCCTCTGTGATGTCCTTGTTGAATGTTCGTTCAACAACCGTAATCTTCATCTTTTGCATAGCTCCTCCTTAACAAGTTTCGTCAAGCCGTTCGATTTTGAACACGACAGGATTGAATCCATCGCAACAGCTGCTGATCATGACCCCAGGGTGGCCGATATATCCTTTGCCATCAGGGTTCCCGCCACACTGAATCATGACGACATCAGCGTGGATATCAGCCCAAGCCCAATGGCAGAAATCGCTTGGAGCTTGAGAGCCGACCACCCACTCTTGCCCATCTTTCAAGAAACCACAGGGTCGGGTCTGGGGATTCTCAGGATCGAATCCCGCCAGGTACTGCTCACGAGTCAACATGTTCGCCATCTTCTTGATGACGGTAATGCGAGCTTTCTTACGTTCAGTCATGCTTCTCCTTCCGTTCTGGTTGTTGGTTCTGAGACGTGCTCAATCTTGAATACCACCGGCCGGAACCCATCCGTACAGCAGGCGAAGAATGGCTCTGTCTTCCAGTAGTCGGGTGGGCCACAAAGCATCATCGCGAAGTCGCGTTGTAGATCAGCCCATGCCCAAGAGCAGAAGCCTTCCGGCATCACGAGCGATCCTTCTATTTCGATAACTTGACCATCCTTGTAGGTCTGGCACCGAGGAAGTCCGTTCTCCTGCATCTTCGGACTCCCGTAGGCGGCGACCAGCTCAGGGTAAAGCTCACGCCGCACGACGGTGATTCGGATCTTGGCCATATTCAATCGCCCTCCTCGATCGGCTCAATCTTGAACACAACTGGACGAGACCCGTCCGTACAGCAGCTGATCGCCATCGGCTTTGGTGCCGCCCAGGGGTGCCCGACACCGAATGAGACGCTGACAATATCTCGATAGATATCCGACCACGCCCAATCGCAGAATCCTTCTGGCTTGAAGCGCCACTCATGGAGGTCGAAGACCTGGCCTTCCTTGAATACTTGGCATCTCGGACGTTTTCGTTGACTGCTTTCCGGCACCGTGTGCTCGTCAAGCAGGTCTTGGTAGTGCTCACACTTGAGCACGGTAACGCGAACTCTCGACATCTATTCTCCTTTCGGTTGTCTTCATGCTGTCAGCCCTCCACGTTCTGTTTGTGGTCAGGCAGAATGTCTTCTAGATTTCGAACTGACTTGGCGAATAGAAACACGCCTACGGTGATTAGTAGATAGAGGCCGCCGCAAAGCACAAACTGCAACGCCATGCCTGATCCAGCTGTTGTTCCAACAAGCCCGCCGAATGTACGGGCCAGCCCCGTTGGCGATGTCATGGCTGGCTCAGTAACGAAGTCAGCCAAACTACCGGCAATCAACGCCATCGTCGGCCCTGCAGCAAAGGCAATCATGCCCCGCGCAGCAAAGACGCGACCTTGAACATCTGGGGCGACCTTGGCTTGCCAAATGCATTGGCTGGCCGCATTGCTGAATGGGATGCAGATTCCGCCAATGCCGAACACGACAATCCATGCAGGCAAATTACGCGCTAGTCCAAATAGCATTAGCTCGAAAACGGCAGCCAGAACCTGCGCCAGAAAAATGTTGTTAACTCGGCGCTTGAAGCCACCCCAGACCGTTATCAGCAATCCACCGATCAGCCCCCCGATTGCCCCAGCAGAGCTGATCAATCCCAGAGCAACGGTGTTGTTCCCCGTCCTCGCTAAGATGAAGGGGTTGAACAGTCGTCTGGCAAATCCACCTGTGAGATTGATGGCCAGAAAAAACAGTAACAGCCCTAGCAAGCTCTTGCGCTTGAAGATGTAACGAAAACCGTAGAACGCCTCATGCCAGAACGAGCCTTTGGATGCCTTTCCCTCGGCTGTGATCACTGGCGGTGGTATCCGCACGACCCACAACGTTCCGATGGCCAGGGCAAACGTAGCCAAGTCGAAAATGAAGAACCCGCACAGTCCAAAGACCGGATACAGTGCTCCTGCCAACATCGGAGCCAAGACGTGGGGAGCCGAGCGCGCCAGCGAAACCATGCCATTGGCACGATGGTATTGGTCCTTTGGAATCATCGTTGTAATGGCTGCGGAGTAGGCCGGCCATTGGATCGTATTGCCTGTGCCTGTCACAAATGCCGAAACGTAGAGATGCCACAGCCGGAGCTCCCCGAACAGAAACAGAATCAACAGTGACACCGTTACTGCTGCCGACAATGCATCACTCACTGCCATCATTACTTTGCGGCTGTAGCGGTCTACCCAAATGCCCGCAAAGGGAGAGATGACCAAATACGGAAGCGAGGACGCCGCAAACACAATTCCCAACGCCAGCGCACTGCCTGACGTTTGATATGCCCAAACAGCCAGCGCAAAACTCGTCGCACTGGATGCCACAATGGACAGGAATTGCCCCACACAGACGACGCCAAAACCCATCAAGCCCGAAGGCGCTTGTGTTTTGCCCTGCCCTAGCCAGCCCATGCTAGCCCCGCTCGTAGGTTGTCGTGAGTTGCTTGACCAAATCGGATTGCCCAAAGGTGTTGCAAGGCAAGTCCTGGAACGTTCTCGGATTGAACCTTTGCCACGTTGTCTCCTTCTTGATTGATGGTGCGAACTGAATCAGGTCAGCAATCGCAGCTAGCAAGAAGGGGGGCCTCGCAAATGGCAAATCACGAGTAACCTCTGAATCGGAACGTTAAATACGGAACGGGACAACGAAGTATTCGTCGCCATCAGATGATGCCTGCCCGAGGGGAAGGATCAGCACGAATGAAGCTCGGTTGGGGTTATTAGGAGCGCTTGGAAAGCCCTACGAAGCCATTAGCTTCGAGGTGCTTTCCAGCCAGGCTCCGCCACTTGTCCTGGAAAACATGCTCAAACAATACCGGGTAAGAACGAAGAGCTCAACTGGAAGCATCACGTTGCGCCGATTGACGCCACGTGAGAGCTCTCGTGCGCGCTTCTTAGGTTTCGTCACGCACACCGACAATGAGCCTGTCAGTTCTGACGCAATATCAGTCGTTTGGGGATTCAGATGCGGGAATCCACTACCTGGAGAACCATAAATCACAGTTGTGACCATGCCACCCATGGAAGTATGGTAGATCATGGTACCGATGGGCATAGACAAAGGCCTGGTTGGTCGTCAGTCCGAACTCGACATCCTTGCGAACGCTCTGGGTGAGGCTCAGAGCGGGAATCGAAGAGTGGTTCTGATTGAGGGAGAAGCGGGGATCGGCAAGAGCCGGATGATCGGAGAAATCCGACGCTTGGCTACTGATTCCGGCATGCTGGTTCTAGATGGTGCCGCAGACAGCATCGAGAAGCATACGCCGTACCGAACGTGGCGCGGGATCTTGCATGGTCTGTTCGGGTTGACTAGAGACGAAGACCCTGCTGAGCAAGGACGCCACGTTTTTAAACACGTCACACAGATCGATCAATCCTATGCAGATAGGATTGGCCTTCTACAGGACATCCTGGATCTTGAATTCCCTGAAGCAGCTGCCATAAAGAGATACACACCGGAAGTACGTAAGGAAAGCCTTGCGATGCTCGTTGGCGAACTCCTTGGGGTGAAGGCATTGACAGGAACTGTCGTTCTGATCCTCGAAGACGCACATTGGCTCGATTCCGTCTCCTGGGAGCTCCTTCTTTCCGTGGCCCAATCACTAGTTCATCGCCCCGCACTTCTCTTGGTCACTTGTCAACCACTCGATGATCCTGCTCTTGAAATCGCAAGCCTTCTAGAGCTATCAGGGGCAGAGCGCCTGTTATTAGAGCCACTCAACATCAAGGACACAGTTGCGCTGGCCTCTCAACAGCTGGGAGTGAAGTCATCCGCACTTCCCGAGAGCGTCTGGACCTTGATCAGTGAGAGAGCCCAAGGGAACCCTCTCTTCGCGATCGAACTGGCTGGAGCGCTTGTGGATCACGGGCTGCTGACAATTGAAGATGGGATCTGCCACCTGTTGTCAGAAGAAGACAACCTTGCTGCGCTAATCCCAGACACGATTCAGGGAGTAATCCGATCCCGCCAAGATCAGCTCTCTGAAGGCCAGAAGTTAACCCTCAAAGCAGCCTCCGTGCTAGGCAAGAACTTCTCACTTGAGACATTGAAGGCCGTCCACCCAGGTCAGATCGATGAGGACGAACTCAGAACCCATCTCTCAGACATGGCCCACTATCGGCTTGCGATGCAAGACGAGAAGCACCTCAATGAGACTTACACATTCCAGCATGTTGCGACACAAGAGGTGGCGTACGACACTGCCGCGTCCGACCAAGCTCGAGATCTTCACCGTAGCGTGGCTCTTTGGTATGAACAGACTTACGCTGATCATCTAGCTCCCCATTACCCTCTTCTAGCATTCCATTGGGCAGGAGCCAGTGACCTAGTCAGGGAGTTCAAGTACAGTCAGTTGGCAGGCATTCAAGCTGCATCGCAGTATGCGAACGCCGAAGCAGAGATCTACCTCTCTCGAGCACTTGAACTGGGTAAGAAGCTGCAGATCGAATCCGAGACGCTCCTCGAAATACTCCAACAACGTGCAAGAGTCCTTGCCTTCCTAGGCCACGTCAATGAGGAGAGGGCGGATCTGGAATCGCTTCTCGCCGACGATCTCATGTCGAACAACGCAGCACGGCGAGGTGACATCCTACTGCTTTGGTCGGACTTCCATTACCGATGCGGGGGATTTGAGGAGTCTCTCGCAATGGCAGGAACAGCGGTGGCCGCAATGCAGGAGGCGGGAGAGTCAATCGGTGAAGCACGCGCAAGGCTTCAAACTGGCAAGGCCTTGGAAGGCCAAGGCAGATTCAAAGAGTCTCGAGAGCAGGTTGTGGGAGCTCAGAGGCTTCTCCTTGAATCCACCGCGCTTGACGTGCAGGCAGCTAGCGCGAAGATGCTTGGCGTCATCAGCGCGAGAATCGGAGAACTACCCACGGCAATGGAGCAATTCAACATCGCGCGTGATCTCTTCTGCGAGCTCGATGATCGGAAAGGAGAAGCTGATATCCTGGGAAACCTCGGGGCGCTTGACTATTACCTCGGCGAACACGAACGGAGTCTTGAATACACAGAGCAGGCCCAGAAGCTGTTCCACGAGATGGGGAACCGCATTGGATCAGCAAAATGCCATGCGAATATTGGTAGTTCCTTCTGCGCCCTCGGGGCGTTCGCGGAAGGCCTGCGGCACCATGAGCAAGCACTTGAGATCCATGAGCAATTGGAGAACCTAGACGGTCGCGCGGATAGCCTAAACAACGCGGGTATCGCGCACATGCAACTGGGCGTAGGAGGGCTAACGTCACGCGTGCATGGAGAGCTTCCCGAACTGAAAGAATCGATCGAGTGCACGTCCAACGCACTTGCCTTGTACACCGAAATTCGCAATCAGCGTGGTGAGCAGCAATGCCACGCTAATTTGGGAGCAGCATACCTAGCTATCGGGGATTGGAGAGCTGCAATGCTTCAGTTGTCGCAAGCACTCGCCCTTGCCCAAGAGCTTGGCCTCGATCAACCTGCCCGGCGTGCGCTGTCGGCACTCGCGCGAACCGATCTGCTTCGTGAAGCTCCAGAGAGCGCGCTGGTTCGATCCGAACATGTCATGGAGCAATTGGGAGACAAGATGCCGCCGGATGCCGCCGGATTGCACTACACTCACTACCGCGTTCTGCTGGCAAACGCTCGCAAGGAAGAGGCGGAGAATCATCTTCGAATTGCCCATAGTGCAATCCTCGAGCGTTCGAAGGCCATCCACAATGACGATACTCGGACCAAGTTCTTGATGATGTACCAGGAGGTTCTGGCTGCATGGGAGAGCCGTTTGAAGGCATGATCATGCAAGAATGAGCTATTGCGGCAACTGGTAGTTGAGCTCGTCGAGAAGCTTCACGCAGGCTTCGGCAACCCGAGAATCGTACCTCGTCCCAGTGTGCTCCTCGATCTCCCGGCGAGCCACATCTAGCCCTAGTGCCGGACGGTAAGGACGATGAGATGCCATTGCTTCCACAACATCGGCAATCGCAAGAATCCGAGCTTCAAAAAGAATCTCATCCCCTACCAGCCCTTGCGGATACCCAGATCCATCCACGCGCTCGTGATGCTGATGCACAATATCGGCCACGGGACGCACGAATTCGATGCCTTTGAGAACCTCGTACCCCACCTGAGAGTGGGTCTTGATAATGCTGAACTCTGCATCAGTGAGTTTCCCAGGATTCGTAAGAATGTCTGTAGGCACCCGCATTTTCCCTACATCGTGAATCAGCGCAGCAAGCTTCACCCCATCGAGTTCATCGTCGCTCAGTTCGAGAACCTCGCCCAACGCGCACGCAAGGTCGGCGACCCGCCGCTGGTGACCAGCTGTGTAGGGATCTCTCATTTCCACAGCGTAAGCCAAGGCGCTCACTGTAGCTGTTAGCGTTGTTCGGATTCGCTCCAGACTCTTCTGTAGTTCGATTTCGGCTAGCTTGCGCTTGGTCACATCTCGCATGATGCCAACAATCTCAAAGGGTTCGCCTTCCTTCATCACGACCCAATTACTGACCTCTCGCCAAGCAGGCTTGCCTTCTACTTGTCCATGGTACTCAAGAGGATCGGTCGGGCCTCCCGCGACAAGCTGGTTCTGATCGCGTTCACCATGCTCTCGAATCTGTTCTCGTGAAGCGAACATGCTTGCATGCTGCCCGACGATCTCACTACGAGGATGCTGGAGCAACCGTTCCATAGCCTCGTTGACCCATTTGTAGTTGAGCTTCAGGTCGAGGATGTAGATGCCATCTCCGGCAGTGTCGATCAGTCTATGGAGACGCTCTTCCGATTGCTCCAGCTCTGCAACTCGCTGCTGGAGCTTGTGGTTGACGTCTTCCAGAGATTCCTGTCTTTCATTCAGCTCTAGCGTTTCTTCCTGCTTCATATCGTCCTCGAATGATCGGACCCAAATGCATCCGCCGCGTCCGTGAAGGATCAAAGTACTCACCATACACAGTCTAGCGAGGCGTCACATTCAATGAAAATCTGCCGTAAACTGGCAACCGAAGCTAGAAGAAGGCTATTGCAGCCTCACCATCTGGGTCCTCAGGGAGATGCGGCAAGATGTATCTGGTACCAGTTTTCATGGTTCTCATATCCGTGTCCGGATCCGTATCCAACCAATCCTCCCATATCCACGTATTCGTATACAGACGGGAAGGGTGTTCAACAAACGACGCTGACAAGTCCGGTGAGAAAGCGTGTACAACAAACTGATCTGACGCGATGGTGAAGTTCACCAATGCATTCGGCCCCAGAATGTACGCGATTTGCACCCCATTTGCCTTCGCAAACCAGATCACCGTCTCATCATCAACAGGTATGGAAAAATCGTGAGACGTTGTACTTCCACTTGGATCACTAGGATCCCAATCGAGGGAAAAACTCGTTCCCTCAATCGCATTTCCGTTCCGCGTAAGGTGTCCGATGATAAGAATTGCCGCGTCAGTAGGCACGGTTACCATTCTGATTGTGTGGACCGTAATGGGATCATTTCCAACAACCCCTTCAAAGGGGTCTGCTGCAGTCAATGACCCCATCGTTGATAGAAGTGTAAGCACCAACACCCACTGACAAATCCTCATGTATCCTCGGCCTGTCATTTGGAGCCTCCTTGCAACTCACGCTTCATCCCTCACCTATCAAGGGATAATCGGCGAGCTGCACACCCATCAACTCTACGGATGTTAGTGATTAAGGTCAATTAAGTGCCAGTGCTAGGATTAATGAGTTGGATTTAGTAGAGATGTGCAGCTACTGCTGTTGGAAGAACGTTCAGCTTTCTGCGGGCCAGTAGAAATTTCGATTCTTGGGTTCAGTCACCGCTTGGGAACACGTTGGATTGCTCGCTGCCAACGACATGTGGTGGATTGCGTACGTGTCTTTTCCGCAACAAGACAGGCAAATCAGGATCTTGTGATCAATGTGCAACTCCTAGCGAGCGACTCATGCTTCAGAAGGAACAGCCCGCGAAGAGACGAAGACGACACGCGGTGCTCGTATACTGATAATCATGAACGATTTCAGTGCCTACGAGGTCTTCCTGATGAAGGAACGTCGATCAAGTAGCACCATCAGAGCGCACTTGAGCGTGGTTCGTAGGTTCGCTGCCTATCAAGAAAGCCAGGAACGGGTTCCCGATATCGATAGCGCATCAACACTGGATATCACGCGGTTTGTCGAGGACCTTTCCGCTCAAGGAGAATCTGTAAAGGGATTGCTATGGAGTCTTCACAACTACTACAGATTCTCGAAGAACAAGTCCCTGCATGATCATGCTCTCGCACTTCGCGTAGCAGCCATGAAACCTGACAAGAAGAGGCGTGCTGCTCCCAAGCTGTCCACTCTTGTGGCGTCATCAGAAGAAGCCATCAGCGCTTTGGAAGCACGCGGCATTCGTACGACCAAACAGCTACTCCCGCAGGTGGGGACGCCCGCTCAGCGCAGAGGACTGGCAGAAGAATGTGACGTACCTCAAGAAGCCATCGACGATCTCGCCTACTTCTCAGATCTTTGCAGAATCACGGACATCAAGGGAAAGCGTGGTCGGTTTCTTCTTGCAGCAGACATTCGAACCGTGGGCGATCTGCGGACCTGGGATCCCGAGCAGCTTCTGGAACATCTGACCAAACTAGCCAAGACTGCGGATGTCGGCAATCGTCCGCCAACACTGGCCGAAACCCGCTATTGGGTTCGGCAAGCCAGCGAGCTCCCTGACGTACTGGAGTTAACCTAGTCGCGCACTCAAGCAAAGGACCAGTATTCGTCGCTAGTTGGTGGCGAAGTTCGGAGCGGGTTGTCAGAATTGTCGAAAGAATGCCCAGATTTCTGTCG
>Ga0233437_1000771_pt1 | contig 67633 bp, 45 predicted proteins | sample SI_122_August201_FD_182714 | JGI IMG/M metagenome (GOLD analysis project Ga0233437, IMG submission 182714) | Seawater microbial communities from Saanich Inlet, British Columbia, Canada - SI_122_August2016_200_MG | ecosystem: Environmental > Aquatic > Marine > Inlet | place: Canada: British...
ACGCTAAGCACACAGGACTATTGCCATAGAGCATGAACATGAAATTTTAACTCTCTTAGCGTTAAAAGCAGCGAAAACTTAAACGATAGACAATGAGCACTTAACAAAAATATAAACACATGAAAAACATAAAACTAATCCTTGTATTAACAGTAATTTTTAATGCTTTCCAGCTTTCGTATTCCCAAAAGCTTATAACTCTTGAACAAGCTATGGATATTGCTCTCGAAAACAGTCCGGATATCAGAAAGTCAAGATTAAATATGGAAAAAAACAAAGAGTATTTAAATGTTCAATTGGCATTATTGAAATCTAAATTCCATTTAGACGTTACTCCTTTTAAATATTTCCGTGAGGAAAATAATTTTCAATCACAATGGTACCTTTCTGAAGATAAAATATCAAAAGCCGAATTTATAATTTCTCAACCTATTAAATTATTGGACGGTTCATTATCATTAAGAAATGATTTTCGCTACCTTGATAATTATACACGACGAGATACTATAAGCACAACAGATAAAAAATTTTTTAATAATTTATATTTAACTTATAATCAACCTCTATTTACCTATAACAAAACCAAACTTGATCTGGAACGCAACCAATTAAATCTTGAAAATGCCACTTTGGCCTATTCCATAGAAATGTTAAATTTGGAATATCAGGTTAATCAGGCTTTTTATGCGATATATCAAAAACAAATGGCTTTGAAAATTGCTGAGGAAGATTTTGAAAATCAAATAGTCAGTAAAGAAATTATTCAAAGTAAGGTTGAAGGTGGTTTGTCGGCCAAAGAAGAGTTGTATCAGGCTGAATTGAATTATGCAACAAGTAAATCGAATTTAGACAATAATAAAGTTGACTTGGAAAATTCTGAAGATCAATTCAAACAATTGATCGGTTTATCACTTTATGAGGATATTCAGGTTTCAACCGACATTGAATTTAAACCGGTAAGTGTTTCTTTGGATAAAGCTGTTGAGAATGGTTTAACTCAAAGGCTTGAATTAAGTCAAAGGCAAATTGAACTTAATACTGCAAAATTCAATTTAATTGAAACCTCTGCAACAAATGAATTCAGGGGTGATATTGATCTTTCACTTGGAATTATAGGTAAAGATGAAACATTTGCAAATATTTTTGATAAACTTGAAAAAACCCCTCGGTTTGAAATTAAATTTTCAATTCCCATTTTCGATTGGGGTGAAAGAAAGGCAAGGATCAGGGCAGCCGAAATTGATGTGGAATCAAAAGAAATTGATATTCAAACCCTCAAAGATGATATTGTAATTAATATTAGAAAAATATACAGAAATTTGAATAACCTGATCTTACAAATTGAAATCGCCGAACAAAATGAAAAAAATGCTCAATTAACTTATGAAATAAATCTTGAAAGATACAGAAATGGCGACCTGACAAGTATGGACCTCGAACTTTTCCAAAACCAACTTTCAGAAAAGAAAATGAACCTTGCAAATTCATTGATAAATTACAAACTCGAATTAATAAATATGAAAATTCAATCGCTTTGGGACTTTGAAAATAATACTTCGTTTGTGCCTAAGGAATTGCAGGAAAATATTATAGAAAAGTAAGTGCTTAGAGTGCCTTGAGTACTTAAAATACCTTGAGAATGTGGACTATCTAATGCAACTTGAGTAAAGCATAAAATAAAATTTATTAATTATGGATAATAAAGAATTTGCCCTCACTTTTATTTGAATTATCTTTGTAGAATACATTAAATTAAAAATATATTATGAGACAATTAAATTTGTTTGGAGAACCGGTTAAAGAAAATATAAGGAATGAAGAGATTATTCATACTGCAAAGTCTTATACAGGGCTTTATGCTCTTCATAAATATTGGGGAAAAAAGCCGTTTAATATTATGGCGGATTTTATTAAAAAATACTCAAATCAAAATGATATCGTATTAGACCCATTTTTAGGTTCAGGGGTTTCTTTGACTGAAGCAGTTTTTAACAATCGAAAAGGATTTGGAATTGATATTAATCCAAGTGCAACATTTATAACAAAACAGATAATAAAAAAAATTGATCCTTATAAACTTATTTCAGAATTCAAATCAATTGAAAACGACTTAAAGGGTAAGATAAATTCATACTATACAGTAATAAGAGACGAGAATACTTTTGTTGGTCAAAATTTTTTGTGGGATAAGGGAGAATTGATAGAAATAAGGTATCAAAATGGTGGACGAAAACGTGTTGTAACGACACCTGAAATATCTGACATCAAACTTTCTGAGTCAGTAACCTTAAATGAAATAGAAACTTTTTATCCAAAAAGTAACTTTTTTCACAATTCAAGAATTAATGCAAAAAGAGATAATAAAATTCATGAGCTTTTTACAAATAGAAACTTAAAAGCACTTTCGCTTTTGTATGATAGAATTGAGAAGATTAGTGATATTCCACTGCAGAATATTTTTAAATTTTGTTTTACATCAGCAATAGGCCAAGCAAGTAAAATGGTATTTGTGATTAAACGAAGAAATAAAACCAAATTAAATGCTTCTTCGCCAATTTCAGACAAAAAGGAAATAGGTAGCTGGGTAATTGGGTATTGGATGCCAAAAGAATATTTTGAAAATAATGTTTGGACAACTTATGAAACAAGATTTAAAAAATTGTTGAAAGCTAAAAAGGAACAATATTCTATTTATGATGAATATATATCTTCAAACAATTTTAAGGAATTAAAAGCAAATGGTGATTATTTAATAGTTAATGAACCCAGTCAGGATTATTTAAAAAAAATACCTGATAATTCAATTGATTATATTTTAACAGACCCACCTCATGGCAATAGAATACCGTATCTTGAATTGAGCTTACTTTGGAATAGTTGGTTAAAAAAAGATGTAAATTATCAAGATGAAATTATTGTTAGCGAATCAAAAGATAGAACTAAAAACAAGGATGATTACAACTTATTATTAAACGAGGTAATTAAAGAATGTTATCGGGTGTTAAAAAATGGGAAATATCTATCTTTTATGTTTAATAGTTTGGATGATAAGGCTTGGCTTAATATTGTGAAAATATTTTATGAAGTTGGATTTCAATTAGAAGCGATAGAAACATTAGGATATTCAGCAAATTCAGTCGTACAAGATAATCGAAAAAATGGATTACAGACTGATTTTATAATTACTTACAAGAAAGATTATAAAACAAATAATCTTATGAGAATTATTGATAATAATGAATTGCAAAACTTTATGCCTCAAATTATAAAATTAAAGAAAAAGGGATTAAAAACATTTCAAATTATGAATAATATTCTAACTAATTTATTAAGTAATAATCAATTCGTTAAAATCTCAGAACTAATTAAAAGAATCGAAAATGCCGAATAATTTTGAATTCTGGAAAAAACAGCACGACAGTGATTTATTAGAAAAATTTAACAATTCCCAAGAAGGATTGTTATGGTTGAAAATCAAATCAATTACACGAAAAAGTATTATAACTGATTTTACGGAAAAATACGGTTATACTTTAAATGAAACTGCAATTGGCAAGCAATTTAAGGAGCTATATAAAATACTTTCTCCAAATTTAGATAAATCTCATACAGAATTGGACAAATTTATTTTTTCCAAAAATATTGAACAGTTGGATGAATTGGATACTGAATATTTGGTAAATGAATTATACAAATTAAAACACTTTGATTGGGGAGGTGATTATCAAAATGCTTTGGATAAGTATCTTGTAAAACGATATGTCAAGGAAAATCAATCTTACGATTGGCTGAAATCAAAAATTGATACAGACATTCATCAGGCTGTACAAGGGTATGTTTTATGTAGTTGGTATAATCATTGGTCAAGCATTCTGATAGAACATATATTTAAGTCTCATAAAATTATACTACCAACAATAGGGCAAATAAAAAATGTTGACTTTTTCCTAAATGGAATTCCTTTTGATTTGAAAGTTACATATTTGCCGACAAATTTTATTAAAACTCAAAGAAAAAATGCAGGACTAAAACCTGAATTAACATTTTTGAAACAACGAGCAAGAGAGTTAAATATCCAATTTGACAACAAGGAATCTGATTCCAATCTTTATTATCAGCTTACTGAAAAGATGAAAGATAAGGGTAATAATTTAGGTTTAAATACTCTAAAAGAGATTAAGGATTTTCGACTTGATTTAATTAAAAAAATTAAAACGAATCCTTTACTTATAGCTAAGAATCTATACGAAGAACAAGGCGAGATGAGATTTGGTGCCGAAAACAGAATTTTCCTTATTCTTATTGATAAATCGGATTTTGACAATTCATGGAAACTCAAAAGAAACATCGAATTATTGAAACCCAAAATATACGATTATTTAGACAGCTTCTCAAAAAAGAAAATTGATGATTTTAAACTTAACTTTTATAAGAAGGGTAACCCTTCACAGTTTCCGAAGGAATATAAAGTATTAACAGATGTTCTTGTAATAGAAAAAGAATTATTAAAATTTAAAAAATAAAAACTCAAAAAATGAAAAAGCTTTTAACCCTCCTAATAATCGCAAGTGTTTTAATGGCTTGCAACGAAAATGCCCCTGATTTAAATAAGGATATTTCCGTACCTGTTTCGGTAATGACGATGAAACCTAAATCTATTGAAAAATATATTAGTACTACCGGAACAGTGACCCCGGAAAAAGAGGTCAGCCTAAAATCGGAAATTACGGGTAAATACAGGCTTTTAACAAATCCGTTAACCGGCAAACTCTATGCCCTGGGTGATTATGTTAAGAAAGGTGATGAAATTATTTTTCTTAAAGATGAAGAATATGAAAATAATATTAAAATTTCATCTTTAGAATTGCATCTGGAAATATCAAAGCAAGTCTTTGAAAAACAGAAGTCATTATACGAAAAAGGAGGTGTAACACTTAGCGAATTGAAAAATGCTGAAATAGAGTTTATTAATTCGAAATATTCTTACGAAGATGCATTAATACGTTTACAAAAGATGAATGTTAAAGCACCTTTCTCAGGGATAATTGTTGACCTTCCATACTTTACACCGGAAACAAAAGTAGAGATAAATACATTATTAGTAAAACTAATGGATTACAGCAAACTTCTTATGAAGCTGAATCTTGCTGAAAAAAATATTAATGTTGTCAAAGTTGGACAAAAAATAAGAATAATGAATTATACGATCCCGGACGATACACTTGCGGGTAAAATTGCCCAATTGTCACCTGCTATTGATCCTGAAACCCGTTCATTTAAAGCAATCGTAAAGATTAATAATCCTGAGCTTTTATTACGTCCGGGAATGTTTGCGAAAGGTGAAATAATAGTTGCTTCGCTTGATAGTGCAATCGTTATACCAAAGGATATTATTTTATCAAAACAAAGAGGAAACACGGTTTTTGTTATTAATAAAGGCTTAGCCGAGGAAAGAATTATTAGCTTCGGTTTAGAGAATCCTGATGAAGTTCAGGTGATTTCCGGACTCGAAAAAAACGACAGATTAGTAATAAAAGGATTTGAAACCCTTAGAAATCGTTCGAAAGTAAAAGTAGTTAAATGATTGACGATTTATGATTGAATCACAACCTGAAACCTGAAATAAAGACTGAGAGACGGAGAGATGGATTGATGAGTAAAGGTAAACCCGAAACCTGCCTGTCCACCATAGCTTTAGCGAAGGAGGAAAACAAGAAACAAGAAACAAGAAACAAAAAACCTGAAACCTCAAACTTGAAACTTTAAACCACATAAAATGAAAAAAATAACACAGTTTTCGGTAAATTATCCGGTAACGGTTACTATGATCGCACTTGCAATAATATTATTGGGGTGGATTTCATTAAGGAAACTGGGTGTCGATTTATTGCCGGAAATGAATGCTCCGCGAATTTTTGTTGAAATTACGGCAGGTGAACGGCCACCCGAAGAAATTGAAAAACAATATATCGAAAGCATTGAATCTCTGTCGATTCGCCAAAAAGGAGTTACTCAGGTTTCTTCAATTTGTATGGTGGGTTCGGCAAGAGTAACAGTTGAATATACGTGGGGTAGGGATATGGACGAAGCTTTTCTGGATTTACAAAAAGCACTTACAACTTTTAGTCAGAATTCCGATATTGATGAGTTCACAATCACTCAACACGACCCAAACGCCTCACCTGTGATGATTATCGGGATGTTGCATCCTGAGATTTCCGACATGAATGAACTTAGAAAAGTTGGCGAAAACTATATCCGCAACGAATTGATTCGACTTGAAGGAGTTGCTGACGTGAATCTGACAGGTGTCGAAGAAAAAGAAGTTCTCATAGAAACCGATCAATATAAATTGGATGCTTTTGGATTAACAGCCGGACAAATTGCTCAACAGGTTCAAAATATGAATAGAAATGTTTCAGGTGGATCGGTTGTCGAAATGGGAAAAAAATATATTATCAAGGGAGCCAGCCTTCTAAAAAATGTCCGTGATCTGGAAAATTTGGTTGTAAGCTATAAACAAATTGATCCAGGCCAAAATACGCAAACGGCAAATGCTATCAGTAATAAAGTACCGATTTTTCTTAAGGATGTTGCAAAAGTAAGTTTCGTAAGTAAAGACCCTCAAAACATTGTCCGGATTAATGGTGTTCGCTGTGTTGGACTTTCAATTTTTAAGGAAACCGGATTCAATACTGTAAAAGCTGTTAATGATCTGAATAAAACGATGGAAACAATTAAAAAAGCTTTGCCGGGATATGAATTCATTATCGTTCAAAATCAGGGGAAATTCATTCAGGATTCTATTGATGAGGTCGAAGAAACGGCCTTAATTGGTGCATTGATGGCAGTTTTTGTTCTGTTTATATTTTTAAGAAGAATAAAAGTTACAGCTATTATTAGTTTTGCAATTCCAATTTCGGTAATCGCTACTTTCAACTTAATGTATTTTAATGGTTTGAGTCTAAATATTATGACTCTTGGCGGGCTTGCACTTGGTGCAGGTATGCTTGTTGATAATGCCATTGTTGTTGTGGAAAATATTTTCCGGAATTTAGAATCAGGTTTGTCGGTTAAAGAGGCTGCCATAAATGGTACGGCGGAAGTTGGTGGAGCAATTGTGGCTTCAACACTTACAACAATTGTGGTTTTCATCCCAATAGTTTATTTACACGGTGCTTCAGGAGCCTTGTTTAAAGATCAGGCATGGACGGTTGCTTTTTCATTATTAGCTTCTTTATTTGTAGCTATTTTAATGATTCCCATGTTATTTAATTTCGCTTATGGAAAAAAATCAAAGCAAAAAAATGTCAAATCGGTTCGTATTCGCTGGTATGGTGGCCTTTTATCTAAAATCCTTAATTTTAGATATCTGGTAATTGTTTTTGCATTATTAATTTTAGTTCTTACGGTCTATATTTTCCCTTTTGTTGGAAACGAATATCTTCCAAAAAGCGGAACAAATGAATTTAGTATTGAGCTTCAGTTAAAAGAAGGAACCCAATTAGAACGTACTTCCGAAACAGTTCGAACTATTGAGGCAATGATCAATGAAGTTCTTGATGATAAAGTTGATATTATTTATAGCCAGATTGGTCCTTCAAGTGGTTCAGGTAGCGAAAAAACTGTTTTTCAAAATGAAAATACAGCAAGCATAAAAGTTCATCTAAAAAAGGAAATTATCCATCAGTCTGAAGAAATTATCTCCACAATCGGAGAACTTTTGGACAGGATTCCGGATGCTGAGATTTCAATTATTCGTGATCAAACCGCATTGCAATCAACAATGGGAACTGAGGATGCCCCATTGGTTGTTGAAGTTAAAGGTGATGACTTGCAAGTTCTTGACGAAATTACAACTAAAATAAAAGGCAAGATGCAACAAATGCCGTATTTATTGAATGTAAAAACCAGTATTGAAAAAGGAGCACCTGAAATTGATGTTGTTATCGACCGTTACAAAGCCGGGATTTACAATTTGACGGCAGAAAGCATTACTTCCCAACTCAAAGATCAGCTGATGGGAAATGATGCCGGTAAATACGAAAAAGATGGCGAGATGAGTGATATCACCGTAAAATTACCGGAGCTAAGTTTATATGAATTTAACTCTATTAAACTAAAAAGCGGCGATAAAGAAGTGCCTTTATATGAAGTGGCACATATCGAAAGTTCTGTTTCTCCAAAGCAATTACATCGCAGGAATCAGAATCGAATCGGGAAAGTTAGTGCCGATATTCAGGGTTCGGTTGCATTTGATAAAGTTATTGAAAATCTTCGTGAAACATTAGGCCTGATCGATTATCCTCAAGGTTATCAGATGGATATTGTTGGTGAAGAACAAAAACGACAGGATGCTATGTCGAACCTGAGTTTTGCTTTATTGCTTTCGATTATTTTAGTTTATATGGTCATGGCTTCACAATTCGAGTCCTTAATTCATCCGTTTACAATTTTACTGACTATTCCACTTGCCGGAGTTGGTGCGGTTTGGGCATTTTTTATTCTTGGAATGCCGCTTAACATTATGGCATATATCGGAATAATAATGTTGGCAGGAATTGCCGTAAACGATTCAATAATTCTGGTCGATGCTATTAATCAGTTTAAAGCAGCCGGAAAAACTTTGCGCGAATCAATTATCAGCGCCGGTGAAAACCGTATCCGGCCGATAATCATGACAAGTATTACAACAATTCTTGCATTATTACCATTGACAATAGGTTTTGGAGAAAGTGCAGCTTTACGTTCACCGATGGCGATTGCAGTTATAGCAGGATTAATAACATCAACTTTATTAACATTGGTTGTAATTCCTTGTGTTTATTATGTTTTTGAAAGCATTAGTTTCAAGGTAAAGAAACAGACAAAGTATGAAAGAAATTTTGTTAGCAAATAGAGAGTAAAACAATGAAAAACAACCAACTCATAATCTATCAAACCGAAGACGGCAAAATCAAAATCGAAACACATTTTGAGAATGAGACTGTATGGTTAAATATTGACCAGATAGTAGAGCTCTTTCAAAAATCTCGCTCAACTATAAATGATCATATTCTTAATATATTCAAAGAAAAAGAGCTTGAAAAAGAGATAACTATGAGAAAAATCGGAATTTCCGATTTTTCTACAAAACAACATAAATAGTGAACAATTATGAGCATACTCGTAAGTATAGAAAATTTATTATCGGGAAACTTTATAGAAGGGGCTCGTATGGAATTGAAAGAAGGTTGGAATCCTACGACTATTATGCGTTCTGTTTGTGCATTTGCAAATGATTTTGAGAATGAGGGAAGTGGTTATATTGTAATCGGTGTTACGGAAGAAAACGGAAAGCCTTTGAGGCCTATCAAAGGTATTAATCCTAACGACTTTGAGAAAATTCAAAAAGAGATGATTGGTTATTGCAATCTTATTCATCCTTCGTTTTTTCCTCGTTTGTCATTAGAATATCTTGATGGAAAATATCTCTTGGTTATTTGGGTGCCGGCAGGTAGCAACAGGCCATATAAAGTTCCTGATGATGTATTAGCAAAGCACAAAAAATATAATTATAGAATTAGACAATATTCAAGTACTATAATTCCTAATGCTGAACAAGAAACTGAACTCATACAACTTACTGCAAAAATTCCATTTGATGATAGAGTAAACTGTAATGCTAATGTTGATGATTTGAATTATGGTCTTATGCGAGAGCATCTTTCTCAAACAAAAAGCAGATTGTATAATGAAAGTGCAAAAATGAATATTGAAGAGTTGGCTTATGCAATGAATTTATCTCAAGGAACAAAAGAGCATCTATTTCCAAAGAATATAGGATTGTTAATGTTTTCTGAAGAACCGACGAAATTTTTTGATGGTATTCAAATTGATATTGTTGAGTTTCCAAATGGATTAGGTGGTAAAGAGTTTAAAGAAAAAACATTTAACGGACCAATTCAAAAACAGTTGTCAAAAGCCCTTTCTTATATTAAAACCAACATTATTAAAGGTAAGGTTATTAAATATGATGATACGGAAATCGCAGATAAAGTCTATAACTATCCATATACGGCAATAGAAGAAGCTTTAGCTAATGCTGTATATCATCGTAACTATGAATTGCGAGATCCAATTGAAGTAAGAGTATTGCCAACAGCAATTGAAATAATTAGCTACAGCGGAGTTGATCCATCTTTAAAGCAATCAGATTTTGAAAAAGGCATTATACGAACCAGACGATACAGAAATAGGCGGGTTGGTAGTTTTTTAAAAGAGTTGGGGTTAACAGAAGGCAAAGGAACCGGTATTCCAATTATTTATAAAGAATTAAAAGAGAACGGTTCGCCAACTCCAATATTCGATACAGATTCTCCTAATAGAACTTTTTTTGTCATAGAAATTCCTATATTCCATAATTTTGATGATGATGAGAATAATAGAGAGAAAATCAAGAAAAAAGATGATCCAATTAAGGAAACAGGTGGCTCAATAGGTGGCTCAATAGGTGGCTCAATAGAATTAACTCAGCGGCAAATTGAGGTGTTAAGAATAATTAGTATTGAAAGCAAAATAAGTTATAGAGCTATTGCAAAAAAATTACATATAAATGAATCAGCTGTTAAAAAGCATTTGAATGCTTTAAAAGTAAAAGGTATGCTAAAACGAATTGGAGGAACGCGTGGACATTGGGAAATCATAAAAATAGAAGGCAAAAAATGAATTTTATAATAAAGCGAAAAGTACTAATTGCCATGCTCTTTACAGGGTTGACTATGCTTGGTTATTTTTCTTACAAACAACTTCCTGTTGAGCTTTATCCAAATGCTCAAATACCATTTCTGTTTGTGCAAGTAGGAAGTGTGCTTGAAGTTAATCCTGAATACATGGAAAATCAGGCAATAATTCCTCTCGAAGGAGCCATTGGAAAGCTTGAAGGAGTTGAGAAAATTGAGTCAACCGCCGGCCAGCAGCAGGGAAGTATTCGAATATCTTATCCACAATCGGTAAATATAAAATTTGCCTATCTGAAATTAGTAGAAAAAATTGATGAGGTAAAAAAGAGCTTGCCGGAAGAATTCATGGTTCAGGTTTATAAATTCGATCTGGAGCAGATAAACAATATGTTTATGACAATTCAGGCGAGAGGTAGTGGTGGAGTAAACAGGGTAAGACAGATAGTTGATCAGGAAATACTTAATAAAATTGAAAACATTGACGGAGTTTCAAATGCCGAAGTTTTCGGAGGAAGAGAAAAATCAATAGATATTATTCTTGACGAAGATGTTTGTAAAAGTTATGGAATTTCGCCTGCCGATGTTCGTTCGGCAATAAACCAAAACAGCAAGGCAAGGACTTTCGCAGGAAAAGTATCCAAAAATAATCAATTGTATTTTGTTAATGTGATTTCTGAATTCTCAAATATTAATGATATTAATGAAGTAGTCGTAAAAGAACAGGGTTCGATAAAATTAAAAGATATTGCTACGGTTCATTTTGGTGTTAAAGAACAAAACTCATACAGTCGTGTAAATGGAAAAGAATCTGTAACTATCCAGATTTCACGCGATTCTCAGGCAAATATTATTGAACTGGCAAATGAAGTAAAAAGGCAAATTGATAAAATAAATAATGAACTAAAAAGCAAAGACATCGAAATGGTTGTTCAGTATAATTCTGCTGAAATCATGGAGAAAAATATTGACCTGATCATAAGGCTGGCGATAATCGGCGGGATATTGGCAATATTTGTACTTTGGATATTTCTGAAAAATTTCAGGCTGGTAATTGCAATTGCACTTGCCATCCCGATTTCTGTTTATACGGCTTTTAATTTCTTTTATGCTTACGGCGTAAGTATTAACAGTCTGACCCTTTTAGGAATGGCTTTGGCAATTGGAATGCTTCTCGATAATAGTGTTGTTGTGTTGGAGAATATTTATCGCCTGGCTTCTAAAAAAATAAATCCCGACATTGCTGTAGTTCAAGGCACAAAAGAAGTCTGGCGATCAATTTTTGCAGCAACTCTAACAACAATAACCGTATTTTTACCCTTTGTGTTTTCAACTAATTTCTTGGTTGGTTTATTAGGAAAACATATAGGTGTATCAATTATTTCTACGCTTTTGGTATCACTTGCCGTAGCTTTATTATTGATTCCGATGATTACCCATACCTTCCTGAAATGGCGCGGTAAAGCCCAAGCTGTGCGATTCAAAAGTATTTCTTATCACAATCGGCTCATTCAAATCTATATGGTTTTACTAAAAACCTGTATGCGTAATCCGGGGCGAACAATTCTCGGTGCTTTAGGCATGTTCTTTATAAGTCTTTTGATAAGCATTACAATTAGTATTTCTTCAAGTGAAGAGCCTGAAATTAGAGATCTTACATTGTTTGTGACTATGCCCGCAGGAACAACTTTAGAAAATACCGATCTGTTAATAGTTGAAGCAGAAAAAAAGCTGGAAAATCTTGAAGAAAAAGAAGATATTATTAGTCAGATTTACGAGGAAGAAGCAATGCTTACAATTTCTTTATTAGAAGATTATAAAGATATCAGAAACATGACGATTCCCGGAATTAAAAATGAAATTCTTGAACGCTTATCAGATTTAAAACAAGCCGAATTTAGCTGGGATCCTCCTGCTACAGGACGGCGTTTTGGAAGTGGTGGTTTTGATGATGGTGATGATTTTGCAAGAATACTTGGAATAGGTACTCAGCGTGAAAAAGTTGTCATCAAGGGACAGGATTTCGATAAAATGCTCAACCTTGCCAACGATGTGGAATATTATCTCGGGCAATTATCATCCATCGAAAGAATTAATATCAGAATACCGAATAAGCGGCCTGAGCTTTTATTAAGCTTTGATAAACAGATGATGGGGCTTTATGATATTCCTGTTACTTCGGTGCTTTCCGAACTTAATTCTTTTCCTCATGAATTTTCAAGCGGTGTTAAATTTAAACAGGGAACTGATGAATATGATATTCAAATTAAAACCATCGTTGCTGACGAACAAAAAGAAAGAAATGTGAGTGATTTGAAAGGCCTTGCTATAAGAGGTTCTCAAGGCTCTCAATTCGAATTGCAAAACATAAGCAATTTTAACTTTACCGAGGGTTTGTCAACAATAAAAAGAACAAATCAGGAAAAACAACTTGAATTGGTTTATGAATTTATTGATGAGGTAAATGATGAAAAAGACCTGCTCGAAGCTTCAAGGTTTGAAGTCGATGAAATAGTTGAAAATATTAACCTCAGCTCGGGAATGGTGCTGGAAGTCATTCATGAAGAGGATGATCTTGGTGAATTTGCTTTTCTGTTTTTAATGGCTTTTCTACTAATTTATATGATTCTCGCTTCAGTTTTTGAATCCTTCACTGTTCCGGTTGTGATGATGTTTTCTATTCCTTTGGCTGCCGTAGGTTCTTTGATCGCTTTGATTATCACCGGAACCTCAATTATGAATGCCAATGTTTTTACAGGATTTCTTATTCTATTGGGAATTGTTGTCAATAACGGAATTTTAATGATTGATTATTCAAGGGTTTTGCAAAAACGCGGATATAACGAATCAAGAGCCTTAATGATGGCTGGACTGGCAAGAGTAAGGCCGATTTTAATCACAGCCATTACTACAATAATTGCTCTCATTCCACTTGCATTGGGAAAAGCCGAATATGTAACTCAAATTGGTGTGCCTTTTGCTGTTACAGTTATCGGTGGTTTGGCATTAAGCACTTTATTAACTCTGGTTTTTATTCCAACTCTACATTCCGCTTTGCAAACATCAATAAACTGGATGAGGCAGCAAAAAGTCTATATAAAAGTAATTCAAACAGTGCTTTGGCTTGTTGGAACCTATTATATTTTTACGGAAGTGGATAGCAGGATTTGGCAAATAATCGACTTCATTGTTCTGATTATTTCGGTTCCGGCTACTATTTATTTTATTCAAAACAGTATGCGTCAAGCAACTGAAAAACTTATTGATGAAAACGAACCATTGCATATTGAAATCAGGAATCTTGTTAAAATCTATGATTGGGACAGCAGGTTCCGGCGTGAATGGAAATCAGGAATAAAGATTAGAAAACGCCTCGGAATTGAACATGAATTTACTTCTATCAAAGATTTTGATTGTCTCTTATGGCAATTGCCATTGGTGGGGTTTATTATTTATTTCATTTATTTTCACTTAGAAAGCGGATTTTGGTATTTTATTCTTCCAATATTTTTGTATATAATTGTAGTGGCTATTCTAAATCCTGTTAAAAAGTATGTAGAAAATCTGAAAACGCAAAATAGATTAAAGTGGGTCAGGCGTTTTATTATGTTAATTTGCAAATTGTTTTTCTGGGTTTTTCCGGCTTTCGCATTATACCTGTTTCATAAAAAATTCACTCTTGCCGGATTAGTCATTCCAATGGGCTTTTTTTGGTATCTTGCTGTTTTTATAAAAGTTACTTCAGATAATATTTATAAAAACAAGGTCGATATAAATAGGATTAAAGGTAAGTTCAAAGGTATTCGGAAAGCATTTTGTCGTTTTGTTTTGATCATTCCGATTATCGGGAAAAAGAAAACACCTTTCAAGGCAGTAAAAAGTGTTTCTTTAAATATTGAAAACGGGATGTTTGGACTGCTTGGCCCAAATGGTGCGGGAAAATCAACTTTAATGCGAATTATTTGTGGAATTTTGGAACAAAGTTATGGCAAGATTACAATAAATGGAATTGATGCACGTGAAAAACGTGAGGAATTACAAGGCCTGATAGGCTACCTTCCTCAGGAATTTGGAATGTATGAAAATATGACTGCCTGGGATTTTCTGCATTATATGGGAATTCTAAAAAAGCTTTATGATAAAAAAGAACGAACCAAACGAGTGGAATATGTGCTTAAGGCTGTTCATATATTTGAAAACAAAGATGAAAAAATAGGTTCGTTTTCAGGAGGAATGAAGCAGCGAATTGGTATTGCACAAATATTATTGCATTTGCCCCGCATTTTGGTTGTTGATGAACCAACTGCAGGACTTGATCCGAGAGAACGTATTCGTTTTAGAAATTTATTGGTTGAACTTAGCCTTGAGCGTATTGTAATTTTCTCAACTCATATTATCGAAGATGTAGCAAGTTCCTGTAACAGAGTTGCTGTAATGAAAACCGGTGAAGTAAAATATCTCGGTGCACCTATTGAAATGGCAAAAAAAGCAGAAGGAAAAGTTTGGACATTAAAAATTCCGGCAGCAAAATTCGAAGAGCTAAAAGATGATTACTTAATTATTCAACACCTACGTGATGGAGAAAATATAAGAATTCGTTGCCTTTCAGAAGAAGCACCTTCGGCAGAAGCCAGAAAAGTAAAAGCCAACCTTGAAGATGCTTATCTTTATTTATTAACTGAAAACAAGGCTAAAGTAGAAAGGCTAAAATAAAAAAATGAAACGTTCATGATTGATTTAAAACACACAAGGACATGATTATTAGCAAAAAAAACATTCGTGTTAATTCGCGACAAAAAACATTCGCATATTCGTGGCAAAAAATAAAAGCCGCAAATACACGAATAAAATAATTCGTGTAATTTCCCGATAAACCGTGGCAGGCTGTGTCTAAAATTCATTCGCACATTCGCGGCAAATATATAAACAGATGAAACTGGAAAAATTAATAGGGCAAATACAATTAGTTGATAAAGGCTTAAAATATGAAGCCAATAAAGCTGTAAATCAATTATTGACCATCAGAAACTGGTTGATTGGATACTATATTGTAGAATACGAACAGCATGGTGAAGATAGGGCGAAGTATGGCGATAAATTGCTCAAGACTCTTGCAGAAAAATTAAATAATAAAGGGCTTTCTTATCGAAACCTAAAGTTATTTAGACAGTTTTATCAAGCATTTCCTGAAATTGGGCAGACACTGTCTGCCTTTTTGGAAAAGAATATTCAGACACCGTCTGAATTATTCATAGGAACTCCAAATCAAATTGTGCAGACACTGTCTGCACAATTACCAATAGATATAAAAAGGCAGACAGTGTCTGCCTTTTCTGAAGAAAGAATATTGCTCGCATCCAAAATGTTACAGTCACTTTCTTTCTCTCATATTACGCTTTTATTACCGTTGAATGATGATTTGAAACGAATTTTTTACATTATTGAAACCATAAAAGGTGTATGGTCAGTCAGGGAGCTAAAAAGACAAATTAACACTCTCTTATTTGAGCGTAGTGGAATGTCTAAAAAACCGGAATTGCTTATACAATCAATAAATAAAAACTATATTCCACCTGATAATTCAGGTTTGGCAAAAGATATTTATACTTTTGAATTCCTTGGTCTGCCTATCAAAGATGCTGTTGAAGAAACTGAATTAGAAAGTGCCTTGCTCGACCATATACGTGAATTTATGCTTGAACTTGGAGATGGTTTTTGCATGGAGGCACGACAAAAACGAATTCTTATAGGAGGAAAATATTACTTTATTGATTTGGTCTTTTATCATCGCATTTTAAAATGTCATATATTGATAGATTTAAAAGTGGACGAATTTGACCATGTCAATGCAGGTCAATTAAACACATACCTCAATTACTATAAAAAGGAAGTACAGCTTGAAAGTGATAACGAACCCATAGGTATTTTGATGGTAACTGATAAAAATGATGCTTTGGTAGAGTATGCTATAGCAGGTATGGATCAAAATATTTTCATTAGTAAATATCTATTGCAACTGCCTAGCAAGGAGAAATTTGAACAATTCATTAGAGATGAATTAAAAAGGATATAATTTTAATTACGAACAAAAACAATGAAATAAAAAACCCGAAACCAGTAATCTGTAATCAGTAATCGGTAACCAGTAATCAGTTGGTAGTAAGTAATTAATGACAACTGAATGACAACTGAATGACAACTGAATGACAACCAAATGACAACCAAATGACAATTAAATTGAAACCCAAAACCCATGAAACAAAAAGACCGTCTTCAACTAATATATAGTAGCATAATTTATAATCTAAAAATAATATTTGCCAATAAATTCATATATTTTTTGATTGCTGCTTTTGCTTTTTTTCTAATGGTAATCGGAATCATGTTATTCTCGGATTCAAATCCCGGCGATGATGATATTTTCGGCACTTTGATTTTCCCGGGCATACTTATTTTATTTTATCCTGTTATTTTCAACATTCAAAATGATAAAGATTCACGAATGCTTGAGATTGTTTTCGGAATACCAAATTACCGTTATAAAGTTTACCTTGTGCGTTTTGCAATTAGTATGATGTTACTGTTTGTAATCCTTGTATTTATGGCATGGTTTTCAGTATTTGCAGTTGTTCGCATTCCTGTTTTTTATATGGTTTATGAACTTATGTATCCTTTGTTTTTCTTAGCAAGCCTGTCATTTTTGTTTTCAACCTTAGTAAAAAACGCAAGCGGAACAGCAGTGATTATGGTAATTATCGGATTGTTCTTTTTTATAATGGACGAACCTTTAGAACACAGCAAATGGAATATATTCCTAAATCCTTTTAATGTTCCGACAGACATAAGCCATTCCGTCTGGAAAAATATTCTTTATCAAAATCGCCTTATGCTTGTAATAGGATCGGTAATTGCACTTTTATGGGCTATGATAAATTTGCAGAAACGGGAGAAGTTTGTTTAGTATCTAGCTAAGTATTTTCAAACCGGCAACTTAAATTTCATAGTAACTTCTCCCGTTTCTTTGTTCACTTTTATGGTTTGATCTTCAATACCCATGTCTTTTCCGGTTGACATTTTAAACATTCCAGCTAAGAATTGAATTCCATGATTCATCACATGTTCCAGTTCTTCAGCTTTTGAGTGTTGTCCCTGCCCATGGTCTTCCTTGTGGCTGCTTTCGATTTTGCCTGTTTCACTTTCAGGACCTTCTGCTTCTTGCTCCTTATCATCACCCGATAAATCTACTTCATTCGTAGCTTGTTTTTCCTCTTCTGCTTCCGCTTTATAAAACTTTTCACCCTCTTCGGCAGGTGAAAACTTTGTTCCATCCTCCTCTAATTGTTGCTTTTCAGTTTCGGTAATAAATTCTTCCAATTGTTGAATAAATTGTGAGCGGCCTTTGGTACTGAAATCAACAAAATCCTTATTGGCATCATCCCCTAAAACACCATCAAAAAGACTTTGTTTAACAAGAAGGCCGAGAGCAATTTGTTGTTCAATTGAATTGCGTGTGATAAAGTTAAAAATAGTAAGTTTATTGCTTTTTTGTCCTAATCTGTCGATTCGCCCGATCCGCTGATTTTTTTTGGCCGGATTCCACGGTAACTCAAAATTGAAAAGCATATCAGCCACCTGAAGGTTCAAGCCTGAGCCGCCTGCCTCTGTCGATAAAAATATTTTATAATGTTTGTTCTCCTCAAATTTTTTAATAAGCTCACCCCTTGATTTCACCGGGATTTTTCCATTTAATTCTACAAAACCAATATTGTTATCCCTGAGCAATTTACCAATTAGTTTATGAACTTTAACCCATTCGGAAAAAATGATAATTTTGCGGTCGGTATTTTGGACATCAAGTTTTTCTAACAATATGTGTTTTAGCTCCTCTAACTTTGGCGATTCGTTGGTTTCATCATCAATCAAATAGGTTGAATCACACACCATTCTCATATTTGCCAACAATAACATCATACGTTGCAAATCATAAGGAGTAAGGAATTTTTTCCGGATTATTTGTGCCAGGCCTTTTGCATACGAAGCATGATAATCAGCTTGTAAAGGCGACAGTTCCACGGGAATATTTGTTTGCTGAATGTTCGGCAGTTGATCAAGAACTTTTCTTTTTTCACGCCTGATCAATATTTTGTCTAAATTTTTATTGAGGCTTTTAAGGTTATAATACCCATTTATTTTGTTATGTCTTTCGGGGTCGAAAAGGCAATGTTGGTACGAAAATTCCCACAACGGGCCAAAAAAATTCGGATTGAGGATACCCATTATTGAAAAAATATCAATTAATTTATTTTCAATCGGCGTACCTGTAATTACCAATTTGTGTCTTGCTTCAATCCCTTTTAATGAAGATGCAGTTTTAGTTTCATAGTTTTTAGCTCGTTGTGCTTCGTCGAGAATCAAAAAGTCAAAGCCTGCTTTGTTTATTGCCAGTTGGTCGCGTAGCACGGTTTCATAATTTACAATAAAAAAATAATGCTCATTGTCCTGATATTGTTTAGCACGTTCATCCGGATAACCTTGCACGACCAGAGCTTTTTCATCAGAAAATTTTTCAATTTCTTTTTTCCATTGTTCTTTTATCGAAGCAGGACAAACTACCAGGGTTTTTTTGAAGTCAAAAACTTCTTTCTTCAATATTGCGATACCAATAGCCTGAATGGTTTTTCCAAGGCCCATTTCATCTGCAATTATGGCTGCCTTACGGAAAATTGCAAAAGCAATTCCCTCTTTTTGATAATCAAATAAATCAATTTTTAAAGCACTAAAATCAGGCTTGTAAGTATCACCTAGTTTATTAAGCATTTCATTTTCAAATGCTGTTTCAAGTTTTTCGCGTACTTCGGGACGAATACGGATAATTTTATTATTAGTTACTTCCTCAATAAAACCCAGCAAAGATGTGATTTTATCATTTTCAATGAAATGAGATTTTTTGAAATATCTTGAAATCAGGAGTTGTTCATCCAAAGGCAATTCGTAAGGATAATGCCATGTTATTTTATAATCATTTAACGGATCGCAATATATTTCAATAAAAGGGAATGTTTTACTTAGCCTGTTATACAAGGATTTGTTTTCTCTCAATTTGTTGAAAGCAAACATAATATGCTTGGTAGTACCGAGCTTGTTCAACTTTGAATCCATGCTGTTGCTATAACCGGTTTCGTTTTCGAAGTCGCGAAGGAACACTTTGTATTTGATGCCCTTTTCGTTTGTTAAAATATGGTCGCCATAAATATTTGTTGCCCATTTAATACGGTATTCGGCCTTGTCTGCTTTTTGTTGACGTTCTTTCAAAACACGCTGAACCATTCCCTTTCTTGTATATTTTTTATGTTCGATGTGTTCCTTTGGGTCGAGCAGGTGCAATTCGCTTTCAACCTGCAACAGGCAGGCAAAAGAGTTTTTATCCCATCCGTTAGTTTCTTTTCCATTGGAAGGAATCATATTTCCGTCATCTTCAACGATGAGTGCATATTCTGTGGCCTCATCGGTTATTTCGTTGCTTACAATCAATTCGTATTTGGCCGGTGATTGCGACAGAATCTGGCATCCGCCGTTGTTAAAAATAATTTCTCCGAGTGCTAACTCATTTTTATCTAAGCTTTCACGTAATTTTTCAATTTGGTTATTTATTATTTCGGTTATTTCCATTTGGGGTTATATATTTAAATTAAACTAATATTTCGTTGTTTTACTTCTATTTATCAATCTCAAGAACAGCTTTGTATCAGCACATCAGTTATTCTCATTTTTCCATCAGGGGCAAGCATTTTCAACTGTCCCATATTTTCGGACAGTTCACTTCCTTCCGCTTTAAGTTAATTTTTTAAGTCATTCCTGTGAACTCTCACTTTATGATTCTGGAACAGTTTTATTGTTTTTTCTTTGGACAAGTTTACTACACTTTTTGGTGAATTAATGATGAGAAGTCAAACATCAAATGGTATAATCTTAACCCAGTACCATTTTTTGTTTTATGATTGGAACTGTAATGGTAATCAAAATCAGGGATAAAACTCTGTTGTGAAATTTCTCTAATTGTATTTGCTTGGTGAAAATTATTATTTAACAAGTGGTTAATTGTTTTTATATTTTCATGAATATCCATTGGCTCAACGACAAAACCAATCATTGCATTTGTGAAATAATGTGAAGAATAATAATCTGAAACAAATCTGTAAATACCTTCCCTAATATACAAAGCATTTAGACCCGTTGTTCCTCTAATATTTGTGTTATCAAGTCTTTTACATTCAATAATGTAATATTCAGTATCTTGGTCATAGGAAGAATTTGGGTGTTGAATTCTGATATCCGTTCTGCCTGTTGGAATTTCCTGTGCTTCTGGAAAAATAAAGTAAGAAAATTCTATCTTTCTCTTAATCCTTGGATTATTTATAAAATTATTGACTAATTCGTCTCTTATTAAATTCTCATTATTAGGTAACTGTATTTCATTATTAATCATTAAATTATAACAAATAGCAATTTTTGAAAGTATCTTCTCAAACTCGCAATAATAAATATGTTGTGCTCTAGAAAAGTTTGATGCATCCAATGGGTTACTCATTTTTGCCCCCTTTGCCCGCTAATAATAATGCATCCATAAACTCATTTACATCAAGGTATCCAATTGCTTTATGCCACAATCTTTTTTCATTTGGTTTGAACACGTAGAAATATTCTTTTTCAAAGCCTCTGACATCTTTTTGCACAAAAAGGCTTTCAGTAATTTTTTCTGAACTTAAACTGGTAACAATTTTCATTATTGAATCATTGTTTCTACCTGTCCAAACAATATCTTCTTTGTATTCAGAAGCCGGAATCATTTTAAAAAACATTCCTATTATTTGATTGCTGTGCCAAATTTCTACAATGAATTTTTTCTCATCATCATCGAGGTTTGACTTAAAGCGGTCTATGAATAAGTTGGCGTAGTCTTCAAGATAAACACTATTATATGGAGTAAAATCTAATGATTTCTTATATCCTTCATGTTTTTTGGTCAATGGAATGACAATATCGTTAGCATAATTATACAATTCTTTTTCTAAGTCAGAAAAATCAAATATATTAAGAATAGCATTGTCTATTTCTAATTTCTTTACAGCAATTTTATTTTTTAAAACATCTGACTTCAGTGTGTTTTCGCTGGAAAAATAATTTTGTTTCAATGTTTCAATTTTCGATACAAGTAGAGTAATATTTTCATTATACAAGAAGGGAACTGTCCATTTTTCATCATCATGTGATTCTTCTCGTTCAATTCCTGTTGATGAGAAAGTTTGAAGGGCATAATAGGAGAAAAAGGAAGAATTTAAAATGGCAGACATTGTTTTTAATGATTTCTTATCACTATTATTAAATGCCTTGATAGCAGTTAAGGAACTTCGAAAAATTGTATCCCTTGAACAAACAGCAGAAACTGATTGAAAATGATTTGAGATTCCTCCTGTAATTAATAACATGGGGGATTTATAGAGATAATTCTCTCTTGGACGATGCACAATAGAAAACTCCCACTTTTTTAGGTTGCTGTTTATCCAAAATGACTTAATATCTTTTCTTGTTTGAATATAAGGTAACCCCACAAGATGAGATGCATCATTTTTATCCCCACCACCAACCATTACACCTTGTCCCTTTTTAAACCTTTTTTTATCCTCTAATTCTTTTGCAATTGATGAATAATTATTCTTATCCTTCAACCGTAAAATTAAATTAAAATCAAGATAGGATCCATATACCAATGTTTTCCAAAGCCAATCATACTGTTTTAGTTTCTTTTGTTGTACTTTTTTATAATCTTGTTTGCTTAAAGAAAAAATCTTAAACAAGGAGAAAAAGCGATTTGGTTTTAATACAATATGCTCCAGTATATTTTCATATGTTATTTTGTCTTTTGAATATTTGTAAAATAAAACAGCAGCTGGACCAACAGAAGAATCATTAGATTTATCAAATATCTCCAACCTAACCGGAGCAAGTTCAAATACTTTTGATATTAAAAAATTATGTAATAGATACTTTCTGAAATCTTTTGCATTAAGATTATATAGAACTTTGCTTGTTACAATTAAGGCACAACAGTTAGAAACTTTAAAATCACTAATCCTGAATATAAATGCCTGAGCTATTTCCTTATTACTAATCGCAATTGGAAATTCTACTTTACCTTCTTTTTTCTTCCTGTGCTTAATATATTGAATGAATTTATCATTTTTCTTACCACCTCGCTTCCAAGGCGGATTACCCAAAATAAAATCAAATCCTTTTGTCTTTAAATTATTTATATCATCAGTATCAGCAAAAAAATCACTTTCAACAAAGTTGCTATTTCTAATATTTGGAAACTGAAAACCTTCAATATCTTTGGGATTTTGATAGTCCAACAAAGTCAAATAAATTGAGAAAATAGCAACATTAATAGCATTCGAATCTTTATCAACTCCAAAAATATTTTCTGTGGCAATTCTTTTAATTTCAGACTGAAATTTTGGAATGTTGTTTTCCCAATATTTATGTAAAGTCTTATATCTATTGATCATTACCCTTAATGATTCCACTAAAAAAATACCTGAACCACATGCAGGATCCAGTACCTTACATTGGTATTTATTGCCATTCTCCTCAAAATATTTTATTAATGTTTGTGAGATAATATATTCAACCAGGAACAAAGGTGTATAATATGCTCCTTCTTTAGCCTGATTGTTTTCCCCAATGAATGATTCATAAACATTACTAATGAATTCTACGGGAATTATAGAGAAATCATAAATATCAAATAAAGATTGTTGCCCTGATGATATTTCGACACCATTTAATAAGTTTATTAGGATTTTGTTGATATTGTATTTTTTAATAATATCAAATTCGTCATCAGTTATTGGAAACAAATCATCTCCGTTAAACTGGTCTTCTTGTTTTAAAAAATTAAAAAATCTTTTAGTTTTATCAACGTCTTCTAATAAAGAACAAAAATAAGAACGCTTCCATTTTTTCTTTTCTCCTTCAAATGAAATCTCGACATTTCTATCTATCAAGTAGCTTACAAAAATAACTTTACCAATAAAATTATTAGCCAATTGAATAACTTCCTGTTCATCATCAGTGTTCTTTCTTTTCAGTTTAGGAGACCAGTCAGGAAATACTTTTATTACAATTTCCAAGCGGGCTGCTTTTATGTTTTCCAGCAAAAAATAATCAACTCTGTTTTTATGGTTTAATTCCGATTCGTAATTCTCCCATGTTTTACCGGTTACCAGTTCAAAATATGTAAAATCATTTAGTTTTTTTTCGTTGCCGATAAACTTTAATGCCTCTTTATCTTTTAAAAATTCAAAGCCATTAAAAATATCGACACTTCCATTTTCTAATATAAAAACAATAGGGGATTCATTAAAATTCCAAATAGCCTTGAATATCTTTTTTTTATCAGTAGGATTATTATAAAACAATATAAGTGGTTTGCTATAAAAGCTGAAGAATGCATCAGGTTGAATTATATTTTCCAATAGACTTGCAATCCGGCTGGAAAAGGCACATTCGTTTTGCCATTTATTCTCAGATCTTATATAAAGACCTTTATCGTTGTCTAATCCAAGCCTTTTAAATAATTCTGCTAAATTTTCCATAATCCGGAATTTTATATCGTTTTGCAAATAATGTTAATTTATTGCTACTAATTGCAAATTTATAAAAAACTCTAAATAAACCTTTCCTTAATTCTTTTTAAAATTTTATTTCCTCAAATAAAAAAAAATAACTACTTTTACGTGATTTAGTTTGATAACTAAAAAGTTATTTATAAACCATAAGAAATGATGTTAAATGTAAATTAGATTTCAGAACAAGGTTTTACATCTTTCTTTTAAAACAAATTCTATGAAAACAAAATCTTTACTTTTACTTATGTGTTTTGTGTTTGCAACAGGAGTTGCAAATGCCCAATGGAGCAGCGACCCTGCTGCTAACAACCAAATTACTTCTTTAAGTGGCGATCAGACTCTGTCCAAAGTTGCAACAGCCCCTAATGGCTTAACCTATATTTCGTGGTTTTCAAACGAAGCCGGAAATTATAATGTCAGGCTTCAGTGTTTCGATGTTAACGGAAATGAAATGTGGGAGCAGGGAGGAATTCTTATCAGCGATAATACTTCAATGTCGTGGATCACTGATTATGATCTATCTGTCGATACCGATAATTGTTCTCTTGTTACTTTTATGGACATCAGAAATAGCGGAAATACCGATATTTTTGGTTATAGAATTTCACCCGGTGGAGAGTTTTTATGGGGCGCTGATGGAATATGTTTATCGGGAAATCCCGAGGATGATTTTGAACCCTCACCAAAAGTTACTTACACAAACGACGGATATTCGGTTTTCGGATGGCAAAGATCACTTGGTGATGTTTCAACTATTTTTCTACAAAAACTTGCTCCCGGCGGAGATTTGCTATGGGGAGAAAACGGTATTGAATTGATTCCTCCCACAGGAAAAAATTATGAACGTTCCTATCTGATTCCCTGTCTTGATGCCGACGTGATAATGGTTTGGATCAGAGTTGACGGCACAGGAATGTATGCTCCGAGAAATATTGTTGCACAAAGATTTGATGCCAACGGTGTGGAAGTTTGGAGTGAAATTGTTTCCCTTACAACAATTGGTGGAATTTCAGCGTGGAATGAGCCGGAAATTAGAAGCGATGGAATGGGAGGAGCCACAATCGCATGGCATGCAGGTGCTATGATAAGTATCGGGTATGTTCAGCATCTTTTAGCTGACGGTAGCACTCAGTTTTCGCAAAACGGCGTTCAACTTTCTATGATGTCGGATAGAAATAATTTTAATCCTTCGGCTGCATATCAAGCTGCCACTGATGAAATATTTGTTTTTTGGAAAGAAACAGATTACAATCAAAATCAATATGGCTTGTACGGACAAAGAATTTCACCTACAGGAGAAAGATTATGGACTGATTTCGGAAAAGCATTCTTTGATCTGTCATCAATGACTTATGATTTTATTACTACTACTTTAGTTGGTGCTGATGCCGTTGTTACTTATGAAAAAGATTATTATTCGAATACTACAATTAAAGCAATGAAAATTGATGAAAACGGTGATTATGTTTGGGATGATGAAAATGTATTTATATGCTCAATCGCGAGTGAAAAATCAAAATTGGCTGTCGGAATTTTTCAAAACGATCAGATAATTCTTTCGTGGGGTGATAGCAGAGGTGGAAATCCTGATATTTACGCTCAAAACATTCGATCGAATGGTGAACTCGGGCCTGGAGGCCCCATTCCTGCACAAACTATTAGTCTTTCAACAGGTTTTCAGTTTGTTTCCTCATATATCCAACCCGAACAACCAAATATGTTGGATGTTTTAGCTTCAATTCTTAACGATAATTTGGATTTTGTAAGAAACTCACAAGGCCAGACTTTAAGAAAGATTGGCCCGAATTGGATTAACGGAATAGGTGATTGGATAGGAACCGAAGGCTATTTGTTTAAAATGTTTGCCGAAGATGAACTCACCATCGAAGGTGCAATTATAGCTTCCTCAACTACAATTGGCCTTAATATAGGTTTTCAGTTTGTTAGTTATTTGCCAGAAAGTCCTGCCGATGCACTTCTGGCTTTCGCAAGTATTTTAAACGATAATCTTGATTTCATCAGGAATTCGCAAGGTGAAACATTAAGAAAAATAGGCCCAATTTGGGTTAATGGAATCGGGGATGCAGGCCCGGGCGAAGGTTACCTGATAAAAATGTTCGCAGAAGATGAACTTATTTATCCTGCTAACGAGTTAAAATTATCCGAAAAACCAAATATCAAACCAACTCACTTTATTTTTAATGGAGGAAACGCCGCCGAACCGGTTTTCACAATTTATGTTTCGGGTTTGGAAATCGGAGATGAAGTTTCTGCTTTTGATGGAGAGGGTTTACTCGGGTCGTCAGTAATAGTTTCTGAAAATGCTTTTGATAATTCACTGCCTGTTTTCAGTGTGTTAAATAATTCGAAAGGATACACAGCCGGAAATGCAATTAATCTGAAAGTTTGGAAATCGAATAAGAATATTGAGATGATTCAGGAGTTTAGTTTTGATAATTCGGTTGAAGGAGCTTACATTGGAACTATTTATCCCGAAGGTGATGGAAAATACAGCCTTGTGAAATTCTCAAATGTTTCAGCTGATGAAAAATCAGTTGTTTCCATCTATCCGAATCCTGCAAATGAAATTATTAATATTGAATCGAATGAAAATATTGTGGATATAAAGATTTATAATGAATATGGACAGATTGTTTTTTCAAGCTCACCACAAAATAAAAAGATTAACATTAATATTTCGGATTTCGGTTCAGGTGTTTATTTTGTAAAAATAAAAACTATTAGAGAAAACATTGTGCGGGAAATTGCTGTTTATTGATTGATATATTCGGGGTGATTTGATTGAGACTCACGGGGTGACTTCAAGTCACCCCGTGAGTTATTCATAGCTATATTATTTCGAAAAAACTTCCTCACCATTCACAAAAGTTTTTAAAACCCCGACATTAGGAATTTTATCTTCAGAAATTTCCATAATATCATCATCAAGAATCACAAAATCGGCAAATTTTCCAGGTTCGAGGCTGCCTTTTTCATTTTCTTCAAAGCATGATTTTGCCGCCCAGATAGTCATTGCTTTCAGAGCTTCTTCTCTTGATAAGGCATTTTCGGTTTGAAATCCGTTTTCGGGAAATCCGTCAAGGTCTTTTCGTGTTATGGCAGCATATAAACTATTAAGCGGATAAATGTTTTCAATCGGGAAATCGGTTCCGTTTGGTATCCAGCCGTTTTGATTTAATAGTTTTTTGTAAGCATAGGCTCCTTTTATTCTTTCCGGGCCTATTCGTTCTTCCGCCCAATACATGTCAGAAGTAGCATGAGTGCTTTGTATTGAAGGAATTACAGAATATTTTTTATACAAAACAAAATCATCGGGATGAACGACCTGCGAATGTTCAATCCGCCAACGTCTGTCGTTTTTTCCTTTCAGGCTTTCACCGTAAACAGTTAGCATTAATCTGATTGCCGAATCACCAATAGCATGAGTGTTAACCTGAAAACCATTTCCATAAGCTTTTTTACAAATTTTGCGATAATATTCAATGTCTTCTATTTGCAAGCCGCGGTTGCCCGGATCATCCGAATAATCTTCAAAAAGCAAAGCCCCACGTGAACCTAAGGCACCGTCAGCATAAAGTTTTACTGCATTTACACTCAAACGATCAGTCTTGAATTTTTCGGAATGAAAATATTTTTCAAAGTTTTCTTCAGTTGGCGACATCATAGCATTTATTCGTATTTTCAACTCACCGGCTTTTTGCAAAGAGTCGATGGTTTCAATAATTTCTTTACCTGATCCTGCATCAATTATAGAAGTTAAACCCGCTGCAAAACAATTTTCCTGAGCCTTTGAAAATGCCAAAGCTTTTTCATTTTCGTTTAATTCGGGAATAATTGAATATATTTTATCCATCGCATTGTCAATTAATATCCCTGTAGGTTTTCTGTTTTTCAGTTTTATTTCACCACCGGTAATTTTTGTTGTTGAGGTGATATTTGCTCTTTTTAATGCTTCCGAATTTGCAAGCATCGCATGGCCGTCAATTCTTATTAAAGCTACCGGATTGTCAGGAAATAATTTGTCCAATTCCGTATTATCGGGAAATTCTTTTATCTCCCAATCGTTTTGATCCCAGCCTCGCCCAATGATCCATTCCGATGGATTCTCCAGATGATGCTTCTTTAAAATCTCTAATATTTCATCAAACGAGCCGGTTTCTTTCAGGTTAGCTCGTCTTAATAAACCTTCACCATAACTATAAAAATGACAATGAGCATCAATAAATCCCGGATAAATTATTTTGTTATTTACATCAAGTTTGTTTTCAGATTCATATTTTTTATTGATCTCCTCATTACTTCCTGTTTTCAGAATTTTTCCATCCTTTACAGCAAAACTTTCAGCAATTGAAAAATTACTATCGAGAGTGTAAATTTTTGCATTATAAACAATTAAATCAGCTTTTTTCTTATTTGTTAAACAAGATGACATAATGAAAATTGTTAGAAGTAATATTGAAAAAATTTTTGTTTTTTTGGTGATTTGTTTCATGGTATTAAGTGTTAAAAATGGTATAAGGGGAATAAAGATATATGGGTATAAGGGAAATAGGGGTATAGGGGAAATAAAGGTATAAAAGGCTTTCCATATTTTCCATTTACCGCAATCCCTCTTTTTGCTTTTTAACGAAATTAATATATCCATTTAAACTGATTTTTGCTTTTTCAATCAATTCCTGTCCTTCTTTATAAAGATTTTTATTTATATATCCAAAATCATAACAACTAATCAAATGGTCTTTAGACTCATAAGTAGAGCCTTTTGAAATCCTGTAAAATTGCAGTCCTTGCTGATAAGAATATCTACCATATCCTTCTGCTATGTTTGCAGTTGAACTGCAGGATGATTTTCTGATTTGAATATCAAGGTTAAATTTTTCCTCTTTAGGAAACAGAGGAAGAATCTTTTTATAGAAAAATAATTTGACCCTTCTGGCATCTTGCCAACAAATCAAAGATGTAAAATCCCGATCTTTATTATAAACACCTTGCGGTTCTTCAAATACATTTTCCATATTAATTCTTTATTATAAAATGTGTTATTGTGTTAAATTTTAAAAATTCCTCTAATGTAAAAGGGTATAAAAGTATAAGGTATAAGGGAAATAATGGTATAAAAAGCATTTCCCATATTTCCTTTATTTCCCCTATTCCCCATATACACTTATCCCTCTCTAATCAAAAAGCGTTTCATCTCTTTCAAGAAGCAAAATGGAATGCTGCGGGACAATGAAATATTTTTCGTTATCATAAACAATTTCAATAGCACCTTTTTGTAAGAAAATTGCCAAATCCCCAACTTTTGCCTGCAAAGGAACATATTTAACTTTGTCGTCAATATTTTTCCATGATTCGTCAGCCTCTTCGCTTGGAAATGGAATTGGATACCCGGGCCCGCATTTGATAATATATCCGGTTTGAATTTCTTCTTTTTCTTTATATCCGGGAGGTAAAAACAATCCGCCTTTTGATTTATTTGATAATCTTTTAGGTTTAATTAAAACTCTATCTCCGACAACAATTAATTTCTCAAGTGATCTTGTTTTTTTATTAATCATAAACAGTATTTTAAACGATAAATTTAAGAAATATTTATATTAATTTAAAAATAATTCAATCAGTCAAAATTAAAAAAAGAATCAATAGTTGAGAATAAAAAATTATTCGAAAAATATCGGTATTTTTGCATAAGGAATATATAATAGAATATGATTGTAAAGTAAATCTATCTCCTGCAGATTGCGCAGATATACTATCAGCGAAAATCAGCGTAATCTGCAGGAAAAAAGTATAAACACATGAAAATAGTTTTCTTTAAAACTCCAAAACCAAAACAATTTAACTATAAACCAATTTATTACGATGCGAAAAAGGAAGCATTGGAAGAAAGAAGACGTCAACTTGGAATAGGCACGGGGGATGGTAAAAATCCTGATCTGAAAAGTATGCTTGCAAGAAATTGGCGGAGAAGAGATAGGGATCCTGAAAGAAAGAAATCTTCGAGAATGAGCCTGTTTATTTTCCTGATAATTATTTTGTTCCTTATTTATGTTTTTTTCTTTATTTAGATTTTGATGTCGGATATTATTAAATTATTACCCGATTCGGTTGCAAATCAAATTGCTGCCGGTGAGGTTATACAGAGGCCTGCTTCTGCACTGAAAGAATTGCTCGAAAATTCAATTGATGCCGGTGCAGATATTATAAAAATTATCATTAAGGATGCCGGAAAAACTCTGATTCAGGTTATTGATAATGGTTGCGGAATGTCGGAAACGGATGCTCGTTTATCGTTCGAGAGGCATGCAACCTCTAAAATTCAGGCTGCAAAAGATTTATTCCAAATTCGTACACTTGGCTTTCGTGGTGAAGCACTTGCTTCGATTGCGGCAATAGCTCAGGTTGAGATGAAAACAAAACGTATGGAGGATGAATTAGGGACGAAAATCAATGTTGAAGGTTCGGAAATAATTGATCAGGAGGATTGTAGTTGCTCATCCGGCACTTCAACATCAATCAAAAATTTATTTTTTAATGTTCCGGCACGAAGAAATTTTCTTAAATCAAACACTGCCGAAACGCGTCATATTATTGAAGAATTTTTTAGAGTTGCTTTAATAAATCCTGATATTGCTTTTTCGATGTTCCATAATTCGAGAGAAGTTTTCAGAGTTTCAAAATCAATTCAAAAACAGAGAATAGTTGGTTTGTATGGCAAAAATTACAACGAAAGATTGGTTCCTGTCAATCAGGAAACTAATTTTGTTTCAATCTCCGGTTTTATAGGAAAACCCGAATTTTCGAAGAAGACAAGAGGCGAGCAGTATTTTTTCGTTAATAAAAGATATGTTAAGCATTCATATATGCATCATGCTGTTGTTAATGCAATGATGGAATTGCTTCCCCGTGATTCTTTTCCATCCTATTTTTTAAATATTGATGTCCCGACCGAAACAATTGACATCAACATTCATCCGACAAAAACCGAAATAACTTTTCAGGATAATCAGCTTGTTTATGCTGTGATCAGGTCGGCTATCAGGCAATCACTTGGAAAGTTTAGCATCAGCCCGACCATTGATTTTGAAGTTGAAAAAAGTTTTGATATTCCTCCATTGAAAACAGGAGAAATTCCTAAGTTTCCTCAACCCAAAGTCAATCCTGATTATAATCCGTTCAAAGCAAAAGATCAGGATTTACCCCCGGAAATTTCCGGGCGACAGGAATCGAATCGACAAAATTGGGAGGAATTGTATAAACAAAATCTTCCTGATTCTTCAGAGAAAAGCGGTGATAATCGTGGCCAAAATTTTGAACATGCAATAATAAATTCTGACTGGAATACAAAAGAAAACGAAGTTGAAGAATATAATCCTTTTCAGTTGCAAAACAAATATATTCTTTCAAAAGTTAAATCAGGTATTTTAGTTATCGAACAACAAAGAGCACACGAAAAAATTCTTTTTGAAAGATATTTGAGTATGCTTGAAACTCAATGTGGGGCATCGCAACAACAATTATTTCCCGAACAGATTGATTTTTCTCCGGCTGATTCCGAGATAATTAATGAAATAAAAAATGAATTATATTTTTTGGGTATTGATTTGAATAAATTTGGAAAAAATACTTTTGTTGTCAATGGAATTCCGGCTGATGCCTGCGGACAAAATATCACGGATTTGCTTGAAAAGATTCTCGAAAGCTACAAAAGCGGTTTGTTTGATGTTAATTTGAATAAAAAAATTAATTTAGCACGCTCAATGGCTGTAAATATGGCAGTGAAAGCAGGAAAGAAATTAGAAACTGAAGAAATGTTACGAATGATTGACGAACTATTTGCATGCAAACTTCCTAATATTTCTCTTGATGGAAAGCCTGCTTTGAAAATATTTTCAATTGAAGAAATTGAAAAAACTTTCAAATAAATTGAAATTGGAAATTAGTAATTAGAAATTAGAAAAAAAATATGAGTTTTCAACAATACAGACCGGAAGGATTCAGGGTACTGCCACCGGTTGTGAAAAATTTGCTTATCATTAATGCTTTATTTTTTCTTGCAACCATAACATTTCAAAGTGTTTTTAAAATTGATTTGACAGATTATCTTGGTTTGCATTATTTTGGAGCTGAAAAGTTTAGTCCATATCAGTTTATTACATACATGTTTATGCATGGTGGATTCTCACATATTTTATTCAATATGTTTGCATTATGGATGTTTGGAAATGTGCTGGAGAATGTTTGGGGGCCTAAACGATTCCTTATTTATTTTTTGGTAACAGGGGTCGGAGCAGCATTGATTCATTACGTAGTTTTCTATTTTGAAATATCACCTGTTTTATCGGCTATTAGCGATTTTCTAAATAATCCGTCTAATGAAAATATCCATGCTTTTATTGATTCATCAAACATGAAAATCGGTTCTTATGAAATGCAAAATCATTTTAATGAGTTTGTTAGAGATTATAATGCTGTGATATCCACTAATCCCGAAAGGGCGATTCAATTAGCGATGAATTTTATGACACAATATAGAATTGATTTTTTGAATGCACCTGTAGTGATCGGTGCCTCGGGTGCTGTTTTTGGTATTTTACTCGCTTTCGGAATGATGTTTCCAAATGCAATGCTTTATATCTTTTTTGCAATTCCGATGAAAGCGAAATATTTTGTAATACTTTACGGTGCAATCGAACTTTTTTCCGGTTTTTATGACACTACAAGTAATGTTGCTCATTTTGCACACCTCGGAGGCATGATTTTTGGGTATTTTTTAATTATTTATTGGAGAAAGAAATAAAATGTACCAAAGAACAAATCCATTAGAAGAAATAAAGGTTTTTTTCAGGCAGAAATCAACTCTGTCTCAGTTGATTCTTATAAACATCATAGTATGGATAGCCATTAGGATTTTAGATGCTATCTTTTTCCTTTTTGCAAGCCCCGATATTTCTATTTTAATTCAATGGCTTGCTGTTCCGGCAGATTTAGGAGCTTTTATTACCCGGCCCTGGTCGATTTTAACATATATGTTTTTACAATATGGTTTTTTTCATATTTTATTTAATATGTTGTGGTTGTTTTGGTTTGGGAAAATATTTACAGAATATTTAAGCAGTAAGCAATTACTTTCAACTTATATTCTTGGTGGTTTTTCGGGTGGGTTTCTTTACATCATTGCTTTTAATGTTTTCCCTGCTTTTCAGGAAGTTCTTCCTCATTCGATAGCTCTCGGAGCTTCAGCATCTGTGATGGCTATTGTTGTTGCAATTGCTTTTTATGTTCCTGATTTTACAATTAATTTGTTGTTTCTCGGACGAATAAAAATAATTTACATAGCAATCGCTTATTTTATTATTGATTTTATTATGATTAATTCGGGGAATGCCGGAGGACATATCGCCCATATTGGAGGAGCTTTGTGGGGTTTTATGTATATTCGACTTTTAAAAAAAGGAAATGATATGAGTAAAATATTTGATAAATTAAATTTAAAACGCTTTTCTAATTTCTTTTTAAAGAATAAAAAAACCAAATTTAGAAATGTTTATACAAATAATAGCAGGCCGATGACCGACGAAGACTATAATTTTGACAAAGCTAAAAAACAGGAAGAAATTGATAAAATTCTCGAAAAAATATCAAAATCAGGATATTCAAGCCTAACGAAAAAAGAGAAAGAATTTCTTTTTAAAGTAAGTAATAAGAAGTAAATTAGAAATTAGAAATTGGAAATTGGAAAATTGAAAGGAGAGACGGAGAGACGGAGAGATGGAGTAATGGAGTGATGGAGTAATGGAAATACCAACTGAATGACCACTTAATGACAACCGAATGACAATTAAATGACAACTAAATGACTACTGAATGACAATTGAATTGAAACCCGAAACCATATAACAAACCGACAAAGTGAGTAAAAAAGAAAAAAGAAAAAACCTTTCAATATCTGAATTTATCCTATTGGTGTTAAATTATTTAGCTGCAATAACTTTGATTTTCGCTCTTCTCTCGCCTTATGTCAGTCCCGCAAAATTTTGGATATTTGCTTTTTTTGGACTAGGATTTCCCTATATCATATTAGTTAACGGGATTTTTGTAATATTTTGGATTTTCAAAAAACGTAAATATTTTCTAATTTCTTTAATATTATTATTGATCGGTTGGAATACTTATGAGCGATATTTCCAATTTAAAGGAGAGGAAGAGGAGATTGCCGGGATTAAAATTAAAATTACTTCATACAATGTAAGGGTTTTCAATTTTTGTGATAGCGAGGAAGAACAAAAATTATTGAAGAATTTTTATTCTTTTATAAACATAGAATCTCCCGATATTCTTTGTTTGCAGGAGTTTTATTCCGATAAAAATATATCTGAACCTCCTGAGTTAAATATCCCACAATCAATGGGTTCCGACTATTCTGCATTTTCAAAATACTACCTTTTCCAAACTCAAAGAAATTACTCAATTGTTACTTTTTCAAAATATCCGGTTTTGAATGAAGGTTCCATAAGATTTAGAAACGAAACAAAGTCATTTTGTTTGTTTACGGATATTCTAATAGATATTGACACTATCCGGATCTATAATGTTCATCTTGAGTCAATCCAGCTATCCGAGGATGATTATTTATTTGTCTCTGAAATTGCTTCTGCCAATAAGAAGAAAAATTTAAAAGAGAAATCGGCAAAGATTTATTATAAATTGAAATATGCTTTCAAAAGTAGAGCAAAACAAGTAGATATCTTATCGGAACATATCAAAAAAAGCCCTTATCCGGTTATAATTTGTGGTGATTTTAATGACACCCCAAGTTCATATTCCTATAATGTTTTATCTGAAAACATGAAGGATTCATTTATTGAAGGAGGAAAAGGATATGGAAAAACTTATGACGGCAATTTGCCTGCATTATTACGCATTGATTATGTTTTGCATGACGATAACTTTATTTCTTGCGATTTTGAAACATCGTGGATAGAACTATCTGATCATTATCCGGTTTCAACAAATTTGATAATAAATAAATTGGGAGATAAGGGGGAGTGAAGGAGTAATGGAGTGATGGAATAATGGAAATACCAACTGAATACCAATTGAATGACTCACCTACGCTAAAGCTTTGGTGGGCAGGCCACTTAATGACAATTAAATGACAACCAAAATCTTCTTTATATTAGTATGTTTTATTCTAAACTTTGGAATGAGCTTTGCGCAAAAGCCCAACACAATAAATCCTAATGAGACAATAAAAGATATTCTTGAAAATTTCCATTTTTATGGACGTTTATGCGTACAATCAGTAACTGCTTTTAATGGTTATTCGGCAATTCAAAACGGAGCATCAGATTTGGGTTTTAAAGGCGAGTCAAATATTAGTAAAGGGATTATAATGTTTGCAAATCTCGAAGTAGGTGTTAATATGGTTGATAATAACAACAAAATATTAATTAAGGATGATCCCGGTTATGCCGTTGGTGAAGAAAATAATGCAGTTTCTTCCCGCCTCGGATTTATTGGAATTAAAACAAAATACGGTAGTTTTACATGGGGAAAACAATGGGCACCATATTACGATATTGGAGGATTTACCGATAGGCTTTACGAATTTGGTGGAGATGCCCAGGGAACATATCCAAACGGAACAGATGGTGGAATTTCAGGTACAGGGCGTGCGGGCAATTCTTTACAATACAGAAATAGAGTCGGGCCTTTGAAATTGGCATTTCAAATTCAAAACAGACATAATTTTAATAATCAGGAAAATAATAAAAAATTTGCCGATACTTTTGGAGCTTCATTAGTTTGTGAAACAAATTCGAAGATTTCATTTGGAGTAGCTTTCAATAAAGTTTGTGATGGGATTGTTAAGCCTGATATTAATCAACCTAAGAAAGGTGATGAAGCAGTTATTGCCGGAATTATGTTTCAGAATTCGAATTTAACAATTGGAAGTATTTATTCTGTTTTTTCAAATCACGCAACTGATAATCTTGGTAATTATTTTAGTGGTTATGGATATGAATTGGCTTTGACCTATAATTTTCAAAATAATTTTGAGGTTGAGTTTGGATTTAATTATAAAGAACCTTACGGAAGTAATAATGGTTTGTATAAAATTGAATATTTTGTCGGTGGTTTAAGTTATCATTTTAAGAAGTTGAGTATGGTGTTTGCTGAATTAAAGTTTGATAGAAGTCGTCAATTTGATGGCACTTATATGCAAAGCATAATTGGTTTTGGTGCACAATTAGGATTTTAATTACTAAATTATTGAGACCGGAATAAATAGCCACAGATTCACAGATTATGAAATTGGAAATTAAGGAGCAACCATCCCGAGTGCTCGGGACTAATTTCTACAACTTGAGTATAAAATATGCAATCAACTAAAAACATAAACACATGAAAAAAAACATTCTCATAACAATCCTTGTTTTTTTATTTTCGTCGAATCTTTTCGCTGATGATCTCCCAAAAGATTATTGTGTGAATAATGATGAGTATAAATTATTTATGCTTATCAATGAATTTAGAAATGAAAATGAATTATCAGTAATTCCATTATCTGCTTCGCTTTCTTTTATTGCGCGCACTCATGCCAAAGACATTTTTAAATATCATCCCGACACAAGTATTTGTAATATGCATTCATGGTCGGATAAGGGAAATTGGACTGCTTGTTGTTATAATAAATATGTTCAGAGTCAGGAATGTATGTGGGTCAAGCCCGGAGAGATAACAAATTATGACGATAAAGGCTATGAATTAATATTCTTTGAAAACGATAATACCGTAAACCCTGAAAATGTAATTAATTTATGGAAAAAAATAAAGGTTTCATCCGAAATGATTTTATCAACGGGCAAATGGAAGAATTTTGATTGGAATGCAATTGGGATTGGAATTTACGCAGGTTATGCAGTCGTATGGTTTGGAGAAAAAGCAGATAATGAGGATGAAATCAAATTCTGTAATCCATCAAAAAAACTGCTGGAAAAAGAAACTTCAAACAATAAAACTTTGATAATAAAAAATAAAACCGGAAAATATTATTTGATTGTTAGTAGTTTCCCTAATGAAAAAGATGCCAAAAAAGAATTTTCATATTTAAAAAACAGGAAATTTAGAAATGTAAAGATTTTAAATAAAAACAATAAATACAGATTGTCAATTTACGATAATTTCGATATTTCTGAAGTAAAACGCATCATGAAGAAATATAGTTCAAAGTTTAAGGATGCCTGGATTTTGAAGTTTTAGAATGAGAGAATGATTAAATGATAGAATGGGAGAATGATTGAATGAGAATGATCGGAGTTACTTATTCAATCATTTAAGCTTTCAATCATTTTCTCAAATAGCAATAGAACCAAATTATCTAAAAAGAAACTTATGCTTGGTAATAAAACATATACAATTGAGGAATTAGTAAATATTTCTAAAGAAATTAGAAAAAATACAGTTAAAAGTATTTCTAATGCAGGTTCAGGGCATACAGGAGGTTCATTAGGATTAGCCGATGTTTTTACGGTTCTATATTTTCAAATTTTAAATTATGATGCAAAAAACCCGAATTGGGAAGAACGGGACAGATTGGTTTTGTCAATTGGCCACGTTGCACCTGTTCATTATGCTGCTTTGGCACAGGCAGGTTATTTTCCAAATGATGAGTTGATGAGTTTAAGAAAATTAGGTTCTCGTTTGCAGGGGCATCCCGGGCGTGATCATGGTTTGCCGGGCATTGAATTGTCAGCCGGTTCTTTAGGACAAGGATTGTCGGTTGGAGTTGGAATGGCTTTATCTGCAAAAATGGATAATAAAAATTGGAGAGTTTTTACTATTCACGGTGATGGTGAATTGCAGGAAGGCTCAATTTGGGAAGCAGCCATGTCGGCGGCACATTATAAATTAGATAATTTGATTGCTCTTGTTGATAGAAACCATGTTCAGATTGATGGTAAAACCTCTGATGTGATGGAAATTGAACCTTTGAGCGATAAATGGAAATCTTTTGGATGGAAGGTAATTAATTGTAATGGAAACAGTATTCCTGAGTTAATTGAGGCTTATAATAAAGCAATTTTAACAAAAGAAAAACCTGTCGTAATTATCGCCGAAACAAAAATGGGAAAAGGAGTGAAAAGCATCGAAGGTGATTATCGCTGGCATGGAAAAGCACCATCAAAAGAGCAACTTAATGATTTTCTTCAACAAATTAAATGATAGAATGCGAGAATGATAGAATGATTGAATAATGGAATGATGGAATGATGGTGATGGAATGAGAATTTTCGGAGTTACTCATTCAATCATTCACGCATTCAATCATTTACTCATTAAAAAATAATAGAAATGCAAGAATTTAAATTAAAATCAATTATACCCACAAAAACCGGTTTTGGGAAAGGAGTTCTAAAAGCAGGTAGAAATCCTAAACTTGTTGGTCTGGGTGCTGATATTACAACTTCTGTCGGGATGAATTTCTTTGCGGAAAAATATCCTGAACGATTTTTTTCCTTGGGAATTGCCGAGCAAAATTGCATAGGTGTAGCGGCAGGGATGGCTTTATCTGGAAAAATACCGGTGTTTTCAACCTATGGTGTTTTTGCCGCTTTACGAACGACCGATCAGATTCGTATATCGGTATGTTATAATAATTTACATGTAATTATTGGAGGGGCACATGCGGGGATTTCCGTTGGGCCAGATGGTGCAACTCATCAAGCTTTAGAAGATATTGCAATCATGCGTGTTTTACCTAACATGACTGTGATTTCGCCTTGTGATGCCACTCAGGCCGAACTTGCTGTTGAAGCGGCGGTTGAGAAAATTTCCGGACCTGTTTATTTACGTTTTGGTCGTGAGGGAGTTCCTGATTTTACATTTCCTGAAATGGGTTTTGAAATTGGAGAATCACAGGAATTACATCAAGGAAACGATGCCACAATTATTGCAACAGGACATCTTGTCTGGGAAAGTCTTCAGGCAGCTTATTTTCTTAAAAACAAAGGAATAAATGTTAGAGTAATTAATATGCACACTATTAAACCGATTGATTCGAAAGCGATTAACAAAGCTGCAACTGAAACCGGAGTAATTCTGACAGCCGAAGAACATCAAATAGCAGGTGGTTTGGGTGGAGCTGTGGCAGAGGTCGTTGTTCAGAATTGTCCTGTTCCGATGGATTTTGTGGGCGTTAATGATAGTTTTGGAGAATCAGGAAAAGCCGATGAATTAATGCTGAAATATGGTTTAAAAGCTGAGAATATTGCTGATAAACTTTTGATGCTTTTAGAAAGAAAAATCTGATCCGTACGGGTCAGATTTGGCCGAGCAAGCTAAAGATTCCATCTTTTCAAAAGATGGAATCTTTAAAAACAACTTCAAGTTTCTTGCTGATTTTGACAAAAAATAGAATCTTTAAAAACAAAATATGACAGATAAAAAATCAATATTACCATTATTTGGAGCCAGGTTTTATCATATTTTCAATAGAGGAAATAATTATGAAAAGATTTTTTTTAACGATGAAAATTACTATTTCTTTCTTCGAAGATTTCGATATTATCTAAACGATTATTTAGATACATATTCATATTGTTTATTGCCAAACCATTTTCATTTATTAGTCAGGATAAAGGATTCCATCTTTTCAAAAGATGGAATCCTTAAAACCGCCAATGATAATAAAATCGGAAAACTTACCGGACAACAATTGAGGCGTTTTTTTATTTCCTATTCAATGGCAATAAATAAGCAGGAAAACCGAAGTGGAAGCCTTTTTCTGAAAAATTTCAAACGTATTGAAATTGATGATGAAAAATATTTGAGGTATATGCTCTTTTATATTCATTATAATCCCCAAAAACATAATTTAATAAATGATTTTAGACAATACAATTTTAGTTCATATAAAAGCATATTATCAAGTGCCGATACAAAATTAAAACGTAATGATATTTTGAATAATTTATTCAATGATAAACAAGAATTCATTGAATTTCATAATTATTATCATTCTGAAAACCAATTTGCAAAATATATATTTGAGGATTAAGAAATTATTTGACAAAAGATTCCATCTTTTCAAAAGATGGAATCTTTATAGATATTCAATCAATCTCCCCCGGAATAACTGAAATGTTAATTAATTCCCCTGACCTCAGAATATTAAGTGAGACTTTTTTCCCAATCGTTGATTCATCAAGAAATCTGTGAAGGTCATCAATATTAAGAATCTTGTGTTCGTTAAAACCAATAATTACATCGCCCTTATAAAGTTCAGAATTGTTAATATTTGCTTTGTTTTCAATATTTTGAATTAAGACTCCTGATTTATTATGAATATTATTACTTTCCTTTATTTTAGTAGGAATATGATAAAATTGTCCGACAATCCCGATAATTCCTCTTCTTACTTTTCCTTCGGAAATCAATTTTTCCGTTACATATTTTGCAGTATTTGAAGCAACTGCAAAACAAATTCCTTGAGCAGATTTTATGATTGCAGTATTTATCCCGATCACTTCTCCACGTGAATTTACTAAAGGGCCACCCGAACTTCCCGGATTTATGGCTGCATCGGTTTGGATTACATTATTTATCAATCGTCCGCTTAATGAACGTAAAGTTCGTCCTAAAGCGCTCACAACACCCGTGGTTACAGTATATTGAAAACCAAAAGGGTTTCCAATAGCTATCACAAGTTGCCCGACTTTTAAGATCTCAGAGTTCCCGAACTTTAAATATTCAAGCTCTGTGGCGGGAATTTGAAGTATTGCAATATCTGTATATGGATCTTTTCCAATTACCGATGCTTCAAAATTCCGGCCATCAGGCAGATTGACAAATATATTTTTTGCATTAGCAATTACATGAAAATTTGTAAGGATTTTACCTTCTGATGATAAAACAAATCCCGATCCTGTTCCTTGTTTGTTTTTGGGATTCATCCCCGGTTTAAAATTGTTTATAACATTAATATGAACAACGGCAGGGCTTACTTTCTCGGAAGCAGAGACTACAGCATTTGAAAATGCATCGAGAAGGTAATCGTCATTTTTTTGTGAATTTTTATTTTCCATTTGTTTATATTTGGGTAACAGATATATATTAAAGTGTTTGAGGTTTTATGAAATTGGAAATTTGGTTGCTCCTGAATTTCTAATTTCCAATTTCGAATTTCAAGTTTCATTTTATAATCATACTCTTGTTTGTATAAAATCAATTTTGGATGTTCAATATTTTCTTTTCAGCATAAATCATACCCTTAATAATTTTATAGCATTTTGTCAGAAGTTTTACCTTATTTCAATTAAATATTTTAATTTAGCATGAAAATTTAGATGTGTAACTAACAAATATTATTATCAATTTGGGAATATGGGAAATAAAGGATATAGAGGAAATAAGGGAAATAAGGGAAATAAGTGACCCCATAACATTATTCCTTTATTACCGTATTTCCCATATACCTTTATACTCTTATTCCCCCTTTGCTATTTAAAAAATGATTATATGAATCGACGACTTTTGTTTTTATTAATTGTAAACATTCTTTTTACTACCTCTTTGTATTCTTTCGAAATTCAGCGAAACACGAATTTTATCGACAGCATTTTTCAAGATAGGGGAGAGGTATATTTTAAATTTAATATTAATTCGAAAAATGAAATTGCCGGTTTGACAAATATAATTTCGATAGATAATGTTAATAATAATATTGTTTTCGCTTATGCAAATAAATCGGAATTTCAGGAGTTTATGATGTTGAATTTCAATTTTGAGATTTTGCAGCCTCATGGTAAAGAAATCATTTCGAAGATGTTAAATGATCTTAATAAAGAAGTTTTAGATGATTGGGATTTTTATCCGACTTATGAATTATATCTTGAATTGATGAATAATTTTCAAACCGAATACCCTGAGTTTTGCTCAATCGTGAACATTGGTTATTCGGTTGACGAAAGAAAGCTTTTGTTTGCAAAAATTTCATCAAATGTAAATTATGATGAAAAAAAGCCGAGGTTTATGTACACTTCGACCATGCATGGCAATGAAACTGTGGGATATATCCTGATGCTTAGATTAATTGATTATTTACTTTCCAATTACGAAACCGATGATAGAATAAAAGACCTGCTTGATAATATTGAAATCTGGATTAATCCGCTGGCAAATCCTGATGGAACTTATGCCGGTGGAAATCAAACCGTTTATGGTGCAACGCGGTTTAATGCAAACAATATTGATTTAAATAGAAATTATCCTGATCCTGAAGACGGGTCACATCCGGATGGAAATCCATGGCAACCGGAAACCGTTGCATTTATGAATCTCGCTGACAGCCTTCATTTTGTAATTTCTGCAAATCTTCATTCGGGAATTGAAGTTGCAAATTACCCCTGGGATACATGGGCACAACTTGCTGCTGACAACGATTGGTGGCAATTTGTTTGTCGTGAATATGTTGACACAGCCCATATCTATAGTCCGTCGGGCTATATGTCAGATTTCGACAATGGAATAACAAATGGCTTTGCATGGTACACAATTAGTGGTGGCCGCCAGGATTATATGAATTATTTTCATAATTGCAGGGAGTTTACACTTGAATTGTCTTATGTTAAAATTTTACCGGCAGATCAACTAAATTCCTATTGGAATTATAATTATAGGTCTTTATTAAATTATATTGAACAAGTTAGTTTTGGTTTTCAAGGAGTAATCACCGATTCAATTTCAGGTGAGCCTTTATTTGCAAGAATTTTTATTGAAGATCATGATATTGATAATTCTTTTGTTTATTCTGAATTGCCTTTTGGGAATTATTACAGGCTAATTTTTGAAGGAACATATTCAATAATTGTTACTGCTGATGATTATTATCCAAAAACCATTGATGGAATTGTAGTCAACAATCGTCAAACTACCGAAATTAATATAAAATTAGTGAAAGATAATAGTGGTATTGAAGAATTTACTTTTGATGAAACTTTTCAGATTTTCCCAAATCCTTCGTTCGGTAAATTCAATATTTCACATACTTTAGAGTATGATTTGGATTGTGTTTTAAAGATTTATAGCTTAAATGGTGAACTTGTTTATAATTCAAATGATATAAAACTTTCTTCTCAGGAAAGTCTATCTATTGATATTTCAAACAAAGAAAACGGAGTTTATCTTCTTGAAATAGAGTCTGATAATAAAAAAGCGATAAAAAAGTTTATCATTAATTAGTGTGTATCCACAAATTCATTTTTATCCACAAATTCATTTTTATCCACAGATTACACTAATTAACACAAATTTAATTAGTGAAAATTAGTGTTATTAGTGTCAAAACATTTTTTCTAAACAACTTTATGGATGGATACTAATTTAATCCGTGTAATCTGTGTAATCTGTGGACAGGCATTAATTGATACGAAGACCAATTCCAAGAATAATTCTGGAAACAAGAAGTAGAATAATTGTAACGATCAACCAAACTCTAGCAACTTTTATTTTTCTCTCGTCTTCATCAAAATAATAATCCTGAAATGATCGGTATTTTAAATAGATAGGTAACATCATGATTGCCAAGGTAATTATCATACCAATTTCATAATATGAAATATCCGGCAATTTCAATAAATAAATAATCAGACTTCCTATTATAAAAGGAAAAACCAACTGCCCAAGAATAAATGTTTTCCTGTTGCGTTCGGTATAATTATTGAAATATAAATTTGATGAAAAAATGAATGGTTTGGCAGTGATCAATCCAAATCCGAATATCCCAAATAAAGCAATAATCGAAATTGTCATTTTTTCTGTATCTTTAAAATACATCCAACTTAAAACATGTCCTAAGCTTGTACCGAGCAGAGTTCCAACAAGTAATGAGCTGAGAAAAATATTAAAAGCATGGAAAATTCCCCACAAAACTAAAATCTTAGCAAGAATATTGTCTTGATAAATATTCGAATAAATTATTAATAATATTAAACCGATAAATAATGATAATAATGGACCTACACTGAAAACAATTTTAACCGAGTCATGTGTCCAATCGGAGCCGATTATATTAAAATAAATGCGATTAAAATATAAAATCGAAGGAATTTCAAAAGTTGAAGCGGCAAGGCATGCAGCTAATTGTGTCAGAAGGTATATAATTAAATACGATAAAAGAAAAAATACAGTAGAATTGATAGCAATTATACGTAAATCTTTATTATATAATGAACTCCCCTTCATTTATTTTGAAATATATTACTAAAACTTAGCAATTCCTTTTCCTGAATATTTTCCTTCTTTCAGATTATGATTAATTTTAGCAAAAGTATCAACAGTGTATTTCACATCATCCAATGTATGTGCAGCGGTTGGAATAAGTCTTAGTAAAATAACGTTTTTAGGAACAACAGGATAAATTACTATAGAGGTGAAAATATTATATATTTCTCTTAACTCATAAATAAGTTGAGTAGCTTCAGGCACACCACCGGTTAAAAATACAGGGGTAACAGGTGATTCCGTGTTACCAATATTTAATCCATGACTTTTAAGTCCGCTTTGTAAAGCATTAACAATTTTCCAAAGATTATTTTTAAATTCCTGACTATTTCTGATAAGTTCAAGTCTTTTTAATATTCCAAAAACCATAGGCATAGGAAGTGATTTTGCATATATTTGCGATCTCATATTATAGGTAAGATAGCGAATCACTTTTTTATTAGCAGCAACAAAAGCCCCGATTCCGGCCATAGATTTTGCGAAAGTCCCGAAATACACATCAACTTTATCTTGAACTCCAAAATGTTGATCAGTTCCTGCCCCAGTTTCTCCCATAGTTCCAAAGCCATGAGCATCATCAATAAATAATCTGAAATTGTATTTTTCTTTAAGTGCAATAATTTCTTTTAATTTTCCGAGTCCTCCGGTCATTCCGTAAACTCCCTCAGTGATTACTAAAATTCCTCCACCGGTTCTTTCTGTAATTTTTGTTGCTCTTTTTAGTTGTAATTCAAAGCTTTCGATATTATTATGAGGATAAACAAATCGTTTTCCAAAGTGTAAACGCATCCCATCAATTATGCAAGCATGTGCTTCCGAATCGTAAACGATCACATCATTTCTATCAACTAGTGCTTCGATTATTGAAACCATGCCCTGATAGCCAAAATTAAGTAAGTAAGCAGCTTCCCTGCTGACAAAGGCGGCTAATTCTTCTTCCAATTGCTCATGATATTTGGTTTGACCCGACATCATTCTTGCACCCATAGGGTAGGCGAGGCCCCATTCCTTTGCAGCTTCTGCATCGGCTTTTCTTACTTCGGGATGATTGGCTAATCCAAGATAATTGTTAATACTCCATGTCAATTGTTCTTTTCCCCGGAACATCATTCTGGGTTTTATTTCACCTTCGAGCTTTGGAAACGAATAGTATCCATGAGCTTGATCAGCATATTGTCCAAGAGGTCCTAATTTTACTTCAATTTTTTCAAAAATATCCACTGTATATTATTTTATTGTTATATAATTTAAATTTGCGTGCAAAACTATGAATTAATTATTAAAATAATTGTTTTAAACATTCGTTTTATTATTCATTAAAAATTTTAATTTTGCAGCATGTTTCGAAAAACAGGATATATTTTATTATTTAGCTTAGTATTAGTGATTTCTTCATGTACAAGTAAATTCCAAAAACTTTTGAGAAGTACTGATAATGACTTGAAATACGAAAAAGCAATTGAGCTTTTCGAACAAGAGGATTATTACAGGGCAGAACAGCTTATTTCGCAATTAATGGCTGTTTACAGAGGAACTGATAAAGCCGAAAAATTATTTTACTACTATGCTTATTGCTATTATAATCAAAAAGATTATTTAATGGCAAGCTATTATTTTAAGAAATATGCCAATACTTTTCCTAATTCCAGAGAAGCTGAAGAATGTTTATTTAAATGTGCATATTGCTATTATCTTGATTCACCTAAATATAATCTTGATCAAACCAATACTTACGAAGCCATTGGCGAATTTCAATTATTTGTGAATAAATATCCTAAAAGCGAAAGAGTTAAAGAATGCAATGAATTAATTGATGATTTAAGAAGTAAACTTGAAAAGAAGGCTTTAAATATCGCAAATTTGTATTATAAAATGAGTGATTATCAGGCAGCAGTTGTTTCTTTTAATAATATTTTAGTTGATTTTCCCGATACTAAACATAAGGAAGAAATTTTATTTCATATCCTTAAATCATATTATTTTTATGCAATTAACAGTATTTTGGAGAAACAAAAAGACAGGCATCAGGAAGTTATTGAATCTTACAACGATTTAGTGATCTTATATCCTGAAAGTGAATATTTTGATGATGCCTCAAAGATGCATAAAACTTCACTTAAAGAAATTGCAAAATTTAAATAAGAAAAATATTTTCTAAAAATAATTAAACCTAAAATTTAAGATGGATTACAAAAAGTTAAAAATCGAAAGAACTGCCGTTACCCGTAAGAAAGATAAATTTTATGAACGAACAGGTAATATCTATGAAACTGTTGCAATAATTTCAAAAAGAGCAAATCAAATTTCAGTGGAAATTAAACATGAACTTGATCAAAAACTCGAAGAATTTGCTAATCCTAATGACAATCTTGAAGAAATATTTGAGAACAGAGAACAAATTGAAATAGCAAAGTTTTATGAAAGCATGCCAAAACCAACTTTGATAGCTGTTGACGAATTTCTTGAAGATGAGATTTATGTCAGAAAGCCTGAGCTTGAAGAACCGAAATAAGTAGTATTTTAAAATGTTGAAGGGAAAAAAAATAATTATTGGTATTACCGCAAGTATTGCAGCCTATAAAATTCCGTATTTAATTAGATTATTGATTAAAGAAGAGGCGGAAGTGAAAGTAATTATGACTCCCTCGGCAAAAGATTTTGTTACTCCTCTAACAATTGCCACTTTATCGAAAAATCCATGCCTGATCGAGCCTTTCGACAGAGTTGACGGAAGCTGGAACAGCCATGTTGAGTTAGGAAACTGGGCGGATCTATTTTTAATAGCTCCCGTAACTGCAACCACTTTAGGTAAAATGGCAAATGGAATAGCAGATAATTTATTGATTGCAACTTATCTTGCTGCAAAATGCCCTGTGTTTTTTGCACCTTCAATGGATCTTGATATGTATCAACATCCTACTACCCAAAAGAATATTGAAAAACTTCAATCTTATGGGAATAAATTTATTGCTCCAAACGAAGGTGAATTAGCAAGTGGTTTGTGTGGAGCCGGCCGATTGGCTGAACCTGAAGATACTCTTGAAATTTTAAATAAACATTTTCAGGAAAAACAAAGCTTCTCAAAAAAAAAAGTTTTAATTTCAGCAGGGCCAACGATTGAAGCAATTGATCCTGTGCGTTATATTAGCAATCATTCATCCGGTTTAATGGGTTATAAACTTGCTGAGGAATTTGCTGAACGAGGAGCTTCGGTTACTCTAATTTCAGGCCCGACAAATTTGCAAATAAATCATCCTTTAATTAGACTTATCAATGTTGTTGATGCAGAAGAGATGTATAATTCATGTATTGACAGTTTCAAAAATTCCGATATTTGTATTATGTCGGCTGCCGTTTCTGATTTCAAACCTGAAATAGTCAGGGATTCTAAAATCAAAAAAAATAAAAATCTATCATCAATAAACCTAATCCCAACAAAGGATATATTATCTGAACTTGGAAAAAGAAAGTCAAAAGATCAGATACTTGTGGGTTTTGCCCTTGAAACGGATAATGAATTGGCCAATGCAAAAACGAAATTAAAAAATAAAAACCTTGATTTAATCGTTTTAAACTCTTTAAAAGATAAAGGTGCTGGATTTAAACAAAAAACCAATAAAATTTCAATCATTGATAATGAGGGTAATGTTATGAATTTTGGCTTGAAACCTAAAGAAAATGTTGCAAAAGATATTGCTGACAGAATTAGCGACTTTATGCAGTAATATGATTTATAATAATAAACCGCAATCCCGAAAGCTTTCTGGATAGCGGTTAATAGAACCAAATAAGTATAAATTATGCGAAAAATATTATTTCTTTTTTTTATTGTTTTATTTTCATTAAAAATCTCAGCTCAGGAATTTTATTGCACAGTTCAGGTTTCAACCCCTCAAATACGTGGTACTGACCGAAAGGTGTTTGAGACAATGCAAAAGGCTATTTTTGAGTTTATTAACAACAAAACGTGGAGTAATTATACATTTAAAAACGAAGAAAGAATAGAATGTACCATTTTAATAACTATTTCAGAAAGAATATCTATTGATGAATTTAAGGGTACGATTAATTTGGTTTTAAGACGTCCGATTTTTAAAACATCTTATAATTCAGTGCTTTTGAATTATATTGATAAAAGTTTTGTTTTTGATTATGCCGAATATGAACCGCTTGAATTTTCTGAAAATACTTTTACCTCGAATCTTACTTCTGTTATTGCATATTACATTAATATTTTCTTAGGGTTAGAGTTTGATTCTTTCACATTATATGGTGGAACTCCATTTTACGAAAAGGCTCAAGCAATTGTAAATGCAGCCCAAAATACGAACGAAAAAGGATGGAAAGCTTATGAAAGCCAGAAAAACCGATATTGGTTGGTTGAGAATTTGTTAAATCCTTCATATAGTTCTTTACGAAAATTTATATACGAATATCATCGTAAGGGTCTAGATATTATGTCGGAAAAAGCTGAAAACGGACGTAAAAAAATTGGTGAAAGCATTAATTATTTAAAACAGGTTAATGAAGAAAAACCGGGTTTGTTCTTACTTCAGCTAATACTTGATGCGAAAAGAGATGAAATCATTAATATCTTTTCTGAAGGTGCTCCTATGGAAAATACTAAGGTTGTTAATATTTTAAAAGAAATAGATCCTTCTAATTCTTCAAAATATCAAAAGATATTAAAATAGTTGCTAATAGTATTTAGAGTACCTAAAGTAAAAAGTGTCTAAAGTTTATTTAATTACATTTTCTCTTATTTGTGAAATTTCTTTCTATTTTTGCTATCCTGATTTTAGGACAAAAAATATATGTTATCTCATCTCTCAATAGAAAATTATGCTCTTATCCAGAAACTTGAAATGGATTTCAATAATGGATTATCTGTCATTACTGGTGAAACAGGTACGGGAAAATCAATAATTCTTGGGGCATTAGCTCTGATTTTGGGTAAAAGAGCAGATACACAAGTTTTGTTTGAGAAAAACAAGAAGTGCATAATCGAAGGTAGTTTTTTGATAAAAAATTATGATTTAAAAGATTTCTTTGAAGAAAATAATCTTGATTATGATGAAATTACATTATTACGAAGAGAAATTAATAAACAAGGCCGGACAAGAGCTTTTATTAATGATACGCCGGTAAATTTAGGGCTTCTGAAAGAATTGGGTGATAAGTTGGTAAATATTCATTCTCAGAATGTTATAACAACAATTAATAATTCTGATTTTCAACTTGCCATAATTGATGATTATGCTCAACATTCCGATCTCTTGAAACTTTACAGACATAATTTCAAGGAATTTATTCAAAAGAAAAAATTGTTAAATGAATTGAAGGAAAGTGAAAACAAAGCAAAAGCCGAACAAGATTATAATACATATTTATTCAATGAATTGGAGTCGGCAGCTTTTTCACCTGATGAACAGCAAGAAATTGAAAATGAACTGGAAATATTAAATAATTCGGAAGAAATAAAAGAAAATCTTTTTAAGTTTACTCATTCACTGAAAAATAATGAAGGCAATTTGATAGATCAACTTACAGAAGTTGAATTACTTCTTGAGAAATTTTCAAATGTCCATCCCGACATCAAAAAATTAACGGAAAGAATGTCGAGTACTTTGATTGAATTAAGTGATGTTTCGGATGAGGTTGAAAAAATAGAGGAAAGCATTTCTTTTGACCCCGAACGAATTAGATCTTTGTCTGATAGACTTGACCTGATTTATAAATTATTGCAAAAACACAAAGCCTTAAAAGTTGAAGAATTGCTTTCAATAAAAGATTCCTTGTCTGAAAAGTTATTTGAAATTATTTCTCTTGATGAAAAAATAAAAGAAGTCAATTTGGAAGTTGAGAAAAAAGAAAAAGAATTAAGAAAAGTTTCATCGAAGATTTCAGAAAACAGAAAAAAAGCAATTCCTGAAATTGAAAAAATAATCATTCAATCGCTTAAAGAATTAGGAATTCCAGAGGCGCAGTTCATAATAAAACATGAACAAAAAGAACAGTTTACGATTGATGGTAATGATAAAGTCGGATTTTTATTCAATGCTAATAAGGGAGGAGTACCGGGCGAATTGTCCTCAATCGCATCTGGAGGTGAATTGTCGAGATTGATGTTGAGTATAAAATCGTTAATTTCGAAAAGAAACCTTTTACCGACAATTATTTTCGATGAAATTGATAGTGGAGTTTCAGGAAAAGTTGCCGGAAAAGTTGGTGCTATTTTAAGCAAAATGTCTAAAAATATGCAGGTTATTGTAATAACTCATTTGCCTCAAATTGCCGGAAAAGGTTTGACACATTATGTTGTAACAAAAGAAATTGAAGGTGATTTTACGAAATCCATTATCAAAAAAATTGAAAAAGACGAGAGAATAGCAGAAATTGCCAAAATGCTCAGTGGTACCGATAAATCTAAGTCGGCACTTGAAACAGCAAAAGAATTATTAAATTAAAAAATGCTCAGTTTTATCGACTGATTTATTAAAATGATAGAGAAAATTATAATTGAAAATACATATTCTGCAATTGTAGAATTATTTGGTCAAAAGCCTGATATAAAACACATCCAAATACAAAAAACAAAAAAAGATTTTGAAGGCGATTTTACTTTGGTTGTATTTCCATTTCTGAAACTTTCAAGAAAATCACCTGAGCAAACCGCCGATTTGATTGGAAAATATTTAGTAACCAACTTGAAAGAGATCGAATCATATAATGTTATAAAAGGTTTTTTGAATTTGCTTGTTTCTAAAAAATTCTGGCTTGGGTTTTTTGCTGATAATTATAAAAATTCTGAAAAATTTGGTTTTAATGAACCGGATGATTCAAAACCTGTTGTTAATGAGTTTTCTTCACCAAACACAAATAAACCCTTGCATTTGGGGCATATAAGAAATAATTTGATTGGATATTCAGTTTCAAGAATTCTTCAGGCAAACGGAAAAAATGTTGTTAATGTCAATCTTGTTAATGATAGGGGAATACATATTTGCAAATCAATGTTGGCATGGCAAAAATGGGGTGATGGAAAAAGCCCTGAAACTTCCGGATTAAAGGGTGATAAAATCGTTGGTGATTATTATGTACGTTTTGATAAAGAAAATAAAGAAGAAGTAAAGCATTTGGTGCAAGATGGTTATACAGAAGAAGAATCAAATTTGAATTCCCCTTTAATTATTGAAGCACAGAAAATGCTGAAAAAATGGGAGGAAAATGATCCTGAAATTCGTCAATTGTGGAAAAAATTAAATGATTGGGTTTACGCAGGCTTCGATGGAACTTATAAACGTCTTGGTATTAAATTTAATATGATTTATTATGAGTCGGAAACATATTTACTCGGCAAAGAAATTGTGGAGAAAGGTTTGAAAGATGGTGTTTTGTTTAAAAAAGATGATGGCTCGGTTTGGGCTGATTTAACATCCGAAGGATTAGACGAGAAACTTCTTTTACGTTCGGACGGTACTTCGGTTTATATGACTCAGGATATTGGAACCGCAAAATTGCGTTACGATGAATATTTGCCCGAAAAATTAATTTATGTTGTTGGGAACGAGCAGAATTATCATTTTAATGTTTTAAAATTAGTTCTTAAGAAATTAGGTTATAACTGGGCTGATTGCATCATACATCTTTCTTACGGCATGGTTGGACTTCCGCATGGAAAAATGAAATCGCGTGAAGGAACCGTTGTTGATGCCGATGATTTAATGGAAGAAATGTTTGTTACTGCCCGCAAAACAACCGAAAGTCTTGGAAAAATTGATGGGTTTTCAGAAACAGAAGCCAATAATTTGTTTGAAACAATTGGTATGGGTGCGTTGAAATATTTTATTCTGAAAGTTGATCCTAAAAAGAATATGATATTTAATCCCGCCGAATCAATTGACTTTACGGGAAACACCGGCCCTTTTATTCAATATACTTTTGCACGGATCAGATCGGTTTTACGCAAAGCCGGTGAAATGAATTTTCATCCTGATTTTTCGATGAATTCTGAATTGACATTATTGAAAAAAGAAAAGGATGTGATAAAGCTTTTATTTGAATTTCCTTTGATAATAAAGCAAGCTGGCGAGAATTTAAGTCCTGCAATGATTGCAAATTATGTTTTTGAATTGGTTAAAGAATATAATCAGTTTTATCAGGAAATCCCGATTTTAAAGGATCAAAACAAAGTTGCTGTTGAATTCAGACTGGCTTTATCTGAATTTGTGAGTAATGTAATTATGTCCTCAATGAAGTTGCTTGGGATTTCGGTACCGGAAAGGATGTAAGCCTGCCATATAATGTTAATTGTTTTGATTGCAAATAATTTCAATATTTTGCTTCAAACATTTATTTCGTATTAATTTTATTTTGTATTTTTGGTTTTATTATATAATGTAAAAAGATACTGGAATTAAATTGGAGCTAAAAAAAGCCTTAAAAAGATTGTAATTTATTTAAATAAACACATCTAAAAAATAAAAAGTCCAACAAATAATTTATTTGATTAAATTATTTAAATTGACAAAAATAGGGAGGTTGCATATATTAATTTAGTAACCGTAAGAAAATATGGGACTGAGGAGGCAAAGCTGAATAAATCTTGATATTTTTATGGATTTTATTTAATTTTTCTGCATATTGTAGCCCCTTTGTAGCCCCCAATTTTTCATTTCACTTTTGCAAATATTATAGTTTTGTACAGATAGATAGTTTTAAAATTTTTGAAAAATTAAATATGTAAATCAAACTAAATTTTTAATTAAATAAATACATTATTATGAAAAGACATTTACTTTTTTGCATTATTCTGAGCATTGGAATTAATGCCGGATCGCAAACCATTGTCAGCACATCCCCTGAAAACCGGAATGCACTTATTGAAGAATTTACAGGTATAGCCTGCGGTTTTTGTCCGTATGGCCATCTTGAGATAGCTAACTTCATCGCCGCTCATCCTAATGATGGCTTTGCTATCGCTATGCACCAGGGTTTTTTTGCTATTCCCACTCCCGGTCAACCGGATTACTCTACCGATATGGGTGACGGATTGGGGAGTTATTTTTCAGTAAGTAGTTGGCCCGGTGGCCTCATAAACCGCCATGATTTCGGATCAGGTTTAATTTATCCACTTAACGAATGGCAGCAATACGCTTCCCAGGTGCTCATAGAAGGAGCTTATGTGAATGTTGCCTGCGAGGCTACTGTGGATGTCCAGACACGTGAACTTACCGTTCATGTGGAAACCTATTATACCGGTAACAGTCCCGAGGCCAGCAACTATCTGAATGTGGCACTAACCCAAAATAACGTAAAAGGCCCCCAGTTCAGTAGTTGGTTCAACCCTGATGCTATCACTCCCGATGGCGCTTACATGCATCAACACATGCTACGTGACCTTATCACAGGTCAATGGGGAGAAGAAATTTCACCAACCACCTCAGGAACATTCATCGATAAAACCTATACTTACACAGTCCCTGAGTCGATCAAAGATGTACCTGTCAGCTTAGGCGACCTTAGCATTGTCAGTTTCATTGTTGAAACTGAAGTGGAGGTGGAAAATGTACATGGCGCTCATCCCGAGCTAACCAACTTTGCTTATGCATTGGATGCAGGTATTGATGAATTACAACTCCCTGAATCTTCATGTTCCTATATAGATTCAAAAGTGATCGTGGGTAATTTTGGTTCGGAGATCATTAACTCCATTAGTTTTGAAATTCAGGTAAATGAGGAAGAAACTGAAACATTTTTCTGGGATGCAGAGTCAATTGAACCATTCAAAGTAAAAGAAATTGAGATTCCGCCTGTTTTTTACGGAGACTTAGGAACTGCTGTTTATTCCATAACTATAACTTCGGTGAATGGAATGAATGATGAAAATCCTTCCAATAACACAGCCGAAGCCAGCTTTGAAGAAGCTATTGAGGTTGCTTTACCGGTTTTATTGCATCTTGAGACCGATAATTATTTCGGCACTGCATGGTACCTCTACGACGACCAAAACAATCTGATCCAACAAGGTAGTGGTTACGATTATAATTCGACCTACGACATTCTGCTGGAGGTGGATGCATGTTGTTACAAATTCGAGATGACCGATCTGGATGGATTTTTCTTTGGAAATTACTCCCTAATGGATGGTAATAACAACACCTTTTTTTCAAGGGAAGGAAACTTTGGCAACAGTGAAGTAACAGCCTTCACACTTCCTATCTATGCTCCCACAGCAGTCATTGATGCAAGTACTACTGTAGCCTGTATTGGAGGTACTATACAGTTTATGGATGCTTCTACAGGAGGTCCGTCAGAATGGGAGTGGACTTTTGAAGGAGGTGACCCGGCCACCAGTACTGAAAAAAATCCATTGGTCAGTTACTCTCAACCGGGATCTTATGATGTAACCCTGACTGTAACCAATACCATGGGTTCGGATGAGGTGACAATGCAGGATTTTATTACCATCACCTCACTTTCTTATGGTAACCTTGCACTTGAGTTTGATGGTATGAACGATTATGTGGAAATAACCAATGAAAGTGCATTTGATTTTACCGAGGCAATAAGCCTGGAAGCATGGATTAAACCGGCTATGTTATCGGGAATACAGGGTGTTATGTCTAAAAACTTTGGTAACAATGCACATCCTTATCAAATAAGGCTCATTGATGATGAAGTATTGTTTGGCTTTTATAGTAACACAATAGGTTGGCAGCCTGTGCAAACAACTTCTGCAAATCTTCAAACAGGAGAGTGGGTGCATATTGCCTGCACTTATAATATGCAATATGTGAAAATTTATATTAACGGCGAACAAAAAGCCAGCGCATACAAAAGTTTTGAAATTCCATTAAACGATCAACCAGTGGAAATAGGAAGGTCAAAAGATGTTTATTATGAATATTTCTCAGGTATTATCGATGAAGTCAGGATTTGGGATATTGCTTTGGGACAGCAAGAAGTTTTGGAAAATATGTGTACAAATTATGCAGGTTCCGGGAATGAAAATTTAATAGCATATTATAAGTTTAATGAGTGTGGAGGAACATTACTCACCGATGTTCAAAACGCTTACGATGGTGTATTGGTCGGTATGGAAGGGGATGAATGGATAGAATCAGATGCCTGCCCGGTATATAATGTGAACTTTTTTGTAACCGAAGATCTCGGTACTGTACCTGTCGAAGGAGCCACAGTAAACATGAGCGGTACCATCCGTTATACCGATGAAACCGGACAAGCCAACTATGAAGGTTACGAGCCATGGTCATACGAATATACTGTTTTTAAGGAAATGTACTCAGTAGTCAACGGATCTTTCGAACTGGTGGATGAGGATATAACTATTGACGTTGAAATACAAGGGCCACACTTCGTATTCGAAGGTGGAGACCCATCCGGTCCATTATGGCATATTTATATTTCCAGTGCAGTGAGTAATGGTGAGGATCTATTTGCCGGTGATCAGATTGCTATTTTCGATGGCGATGTTATGGTTGGCTTGTTTAATTTAGACCAAATTTGCACTCCCGAAAATCAACTTGAAAACGATCTGACGGCTTTTAGTATTCTCGTTAGCGGGCCAGGCTATCAGGCAGGCAACTCATATTCATTCAAGTGTTGGGATGCAAGTGAAGACATGGTTATTGAGAATTTTGAAATTGAATTATTCAATCCTTATGGTGATGCTTATACGGGAGATGTATTTCCTGCCGGAGATAGTGAGTATAGTATTGTTGCTTTGGGTTTCTCTTCATCAGCTTCTTCTCAAACATTCAATTTATCATTTGGTTTTCAATTTATTTCATCGGGAGTTAACCCGGATGATCCTGATATGTTACTTGTTATGGGTGATGTATTAAATGACAATCTTGATTTCGTTAGAAATTCACTTGGCCAGACATTACGTAAAATCGGCCCGAACTGGGTTAATGGAATTGGCGACTGGATAGTTGACGAAGGTTACCTTGTTAAAATGTATGCCGATGATTCATTTACAAGCTATGGAACTCAGGTTGATCCCGCAACTCCGATCCCGGTAGAAACAGGTTTTCAATTTGTAAGTTATTTTCCCGAAACTTCAATGGATGCCATGCTTGCATTTGCCACTATCATTGGCGATGATCTTGATTTTATCAGAGATTCGGAAGGTACAATGATTCGAAAAATCGGCCCGAACTGGGTTAATGGCATTGGCGATTGTCAGTCAGGTGAAGGATATCTTGTCAAAATGTTTGCAGATGGTGAAATTATTTATCCTGCCTCAGCAAAATCATGTGGCAAAACAACAATTCCACCATTTAATTTTATTTTCGATAGTGGTAATCCGGCCGAGGCAGTTTATACCTTGTATTTAGCAGGTTTGGAAATAGGTGATGAAGTTGCTGCTTATGATGGAGATATTATGGTTGGAGCTGCAAGAATAAATTCTCAAAATGTTTTTGAAAATGAACTGCCTGTATTTAGCACCTTAACAAGTGGAGCAGGCTATAAAGAAGGTAAGCTGATTACATTAAAAGTCTGGTCAAAAAATAATATTTTTTCAGCCGGTTTTACAATGGAAGCTTTGTATGACTCTTATGTTTCGGATGTTTACCCTGATGAAGACGGGGAATATAGTGTTGTAAATATTACAAAAGAAACTTCAAACCTTAACGATGAATTAATTGTTTATCCTAATCCGGTTAACGGAATACTGAACATAAATGCACCCTCGGCCTTTGAAATGGAAATTCTGGATGTATATGGCCGCATAATAAAAACTGAATCGCTGCCCTATGGAACAAACAGGATTGACTTGTCGGAACAGTTGCCGGGGCTTTATTACCTGAGGTTGAAACATGATGAACAGGTAATTCTAAATAAGATAATTGTCCAATAGGAGAATTAATTGGTTCTTATGTTAAAGATAGTATCTATCTTTAAATCCTATGTGTAATATCTAATTCCTACATTGCCGGGAAATTACATTTCGCTGATGTAACTGTAGTTTGAAGTTAGAAAACAGATCATTACAAGTGGAAATCGTATTATACAGTAAGGGAATTAAGTCTTACAGTGAAGCAATCATGTTTTTCAGGACACTATCCCATACACTGTCATAATTACGTTTTACACTGCCATAATTACAGCTTACAGTGATTAGATCGTATCTTACAGTAATTAAATCGTGTCGTGCTGTGAGGAGATTTTAGAGTTGAGAATTTAGATTTGATTCCGGTAGTTTGTTTGGCTGTTCAGTAACAAACAGTATTTATTTAAAAGTTTTGTTTTGATATATGAGATATATTATGTTACTTTGTTAGCCTTTACGAAAGAATATTTTGCATGTTGAATTTAGGGATGTTAATGAAAACTTAAATTAATTATTATGAAAAAGTTTGTAGTATTTTTAGTCTCATTTTTTCTTATAAACTTTGCTTATAACCAATCAATTACATGGGATAAAACTTACAATAATGAGGCAGTGGATAGAGCAAGGTCAATAAAGCAAACAAATGATAATGGATATATTGTCGCATGTTCAAGTTCACCATGGGGAAATGAGCCAACCGAAATTTGGATATTAAAACTAAACGAATATGGTGATACTATCTGGACCAAAACATATAATCAATATGTCAGCCAAGAACCATATTCTATTATTGAAACAAATGATGAAAAATATGTAATATCCGGTTATAAAAGTCCTACTTTGAATTATTGGGATTACTATATTTATGCTTTTAAAATTGATGAAACCGGTAATGTTATTTGGGAATTTGAATATCAAGGAGGAAATCAATTAGGACAGGATATTGTTGAAACTTATGACGGAGGTTATGTTATTCTTGGAATAAATGTTGCATTTATTGCTAATGAAATATTCCTAATAAAATTGAATCAAAACGGCCAAATGGTTTGGGATAAAACATATACGTTTCAAAGTAGTCCAACTCTAATATCCGAAATCGTTGAAACACAAGATTCCGGGTTTATTCTTGTTGGGGAAAGGCAAAGTAACCCATATCAAGAAGCTTGGGTAATGAAAACCGATCAAAATGGTGACTCAACATGGACAAAAACCATAAATTATGATGGTCATGATAGAGGTCACTCAATAAAACAATTAGATGATGGAAATTATATTCTCGCTGCTACTGGTGATACATATGATGGATACAACAATTTGTTAACATATAAACTTGATCAATCAGGTGAAATAATTTGGTTTACTGACTATTATGGCCATGCTTCTTTTACATCATACTCAATTATACCGACAAATGACGGTGGAATTTTAACAGCAGGAAGTAAATGGCAACAAAGTGGAGGCACCAATCTCTTTGTTTTTAAACAAAACTCTATTGGTGATTCAATTTGGACAAGAACTTTTGATGGAGGAGCAATTAGCTTTGCATATGAAGTTTTACAGACCGTTGATCAAGGATTTGCAGTATGCGGTGGTGTGAGTTATAATTCACCTGCTACATTAGTGGATGCTTGGATATTAAAACTTGATGAAAATGGACTTATAAGCCTTCCGCCAATACAATTAAACACGGGGTTTCAATTTATTTCAAGTAGAATACAACCGGTCAATTCTGATATGCTGATTGTTTTACAAGATATTTTAAACGAAAATCTTGATTTTGTTAGAAATTCAAATGGAGAAACTTTAAGAAAGATCGGGGCTAACTGGGTAAATGGAATTGGAGATTGGGTTTCCACCGAAGGTTACATGTTCAAAATGAATGGAGTTGATGAGTTAGGCTTTACAGGTATTCCTCTTGATCCACGAGGAGGAATCTTTTTACAAATGGGTTTTAACTTTATCAGTTATTTACCTCAATCCCCAATTGATGCACTTTTAGCAGTTGAAAATATTCTTGATAATCTTGATTTCGTAAGAAACTCAAACGGTAATACGCTTCGTAAGATCGGGCCAAACTGGGTCAATGGAATTGGGAATCTTAACCCAAATGAAGGATACCTCGTTAAAATGAACAATGATGATCTTTTATTTTATCCAATAGTAACTGAGTAAATTAGTTTCTACAAGAACAAAAAAAACAAGAAAATGAAAAAGACAATATTATTAATTCTAATTGCAATTTCGTCTCAAATTTATGCTCAGGAATTTGCACCAGTTGGTGCTATATGGCACTATTCACAACGGACAATTAATCCGGATCTTATATCATTCAAAACAATAGAATCAATATCCGATACAATAATTAACGGAATACAATGCAAAAAAATGATTGAAATCGAACGAGCCTATGATACTATAAGTATAAATTATCATTATATGTATTCTGAAAACGATAGTGTTTTCTTTTTGGCCGATAATGATTTTCAGCTTTTATATGATTTTGGTGCAATGGCAGGCGATACTATTATTCTTGAATATTTCCCAACCTATGATGGCTCCCCTTTAAAAATGATTATTGATTCAACAGCATCGATAATTATCAATAATGATGAAAGAAAAATTCAATATATAACTTGTGGTGATGGAATAAGTGTAGAATTTGGCCAACGTGTAATTGAAGGAATTGGGAACACAGGTTTTATGTTTCCACAAGGCTGTGTTATGTGGAATGGGCCTCTGAGATGTTACAATGATAGTTTCACAGGCTTGTTTTTAAATCCATTTCACCCGGCCGGTGGCTGGAATCATCAGGATTGCGATCAAATATACACAGATATCGAAGAAGTATTAACAAATGATATTATGGTTTATCCAAACCCTGTATCAAAAAGTTTTTTTATCAAAAACATTGACAAGCCAACAGAATATAGAATAATTGATTTCTTTGGAAAAATATTGAAAAATGGCACAATAGAAACATCAAATGAAATTAGGGTGGATGAACTTCTTAAAGGTGTTTATATTTTAGAAGTAAGAATCGAAAATCAATTGACTATAAAGAAAATAATTAAGAATTAAGACATGCTAACCTTATAGGATTTAATAATCTTTGACCCCCCAAAAAAAGCAAGTAAGTAAAATAGAACTTACTTGCTTTTTTTTATAGGGCTGGAAAATTATTTCAGCCAGTTGGTTATTAAAACCTTATTCACAGTTTAAAAATGGAATAGAAAATTCCCTTCAAGATTATAATCTAATATTTTGTTTCTGGTTTTTATTTTGAGCAGAAATAAAATTCTTTTCAGATGAAACAGAAATATAATCTGCTGATATTCATTTACATTTTTTAACATCTGATTCGCATGTTTTGTTAATCTGTATTAAAATATTATTTATCCAAAATTTTCATTTTTTTCAAAACAATAATTGTAACTTCGCCGAAAATTTTAAAAAATTATTAATAAATCAAAACAAAGGGAACTAATAATGAAAAAAAAAGTAATTATTATTGGTGCTGCCGGAAGAGATTTTCACAATTTTAACACTTATTATCGTGGAAATGAGAATTATGATGTAGTGGCTTTTACAGCTGCTCAGATTCCCGATATCGACGGAAGAAAATATCCTGCTGAATTAGCAGGTGATTTGTACCCGGATGGTATCCCAATTTACGCAGAAGAAGAACTCCCTAAATTAATCAAAGAATTAAAAGTTGACGATTGTGTATTTGCTTATAGCGATGTTACTTACAACAAAGTTATGTCGATGAGTGCGATTGTTAATGTTGCCGGTGCGAATTTTATTCTATTAGGACCGGAAGACACTATGGTGAAAAGTACAAAACCTGTTATTGCTGTTGTTGCAACACGAACAGGCTGCGGAAAAAGCCAAACATCAAGGAAAGTTATTGAGTATTTAATGGAGCAGGGTTTGAAGGTTATTGCTATTCGTCACCCTATGCCTTATGGTAACCTCGTAGAACAAAAGGTTCAACGTTTTGCTACTGTCGAAGACCTGAAAAAACACAAATGTACTGTTGAGGAAATGGAAGAATATGAACCTCACGTGATTCGCGGTAATGTGATTTATGCAGGTGTTGATTATGAAGCTATCGTTAGGGCTGCAGAAGAAGATCCTGATGGATGTGATGTAATTATTTGGGACGGTGGAAATAATGATTTTTCATTTTACAAACCTGATCTTACAATTACCGTTGCCGATCCTCACCGGCCGGGTACCGAATTGAATTATTACCCAGGTGAAGTAAATCTTCGTTTAGCTGATGCAATTATTATCAACAAAATGGACACGGCTTCTCCCGAAGGAATTCAAACCGTTAGAGAAAATATCGAAAAGGTAAATCCAAAAGCGATTGTTATTGATGGTGCTTCTCCAATTTCTGTTGATGATCCATCATTGATCCTCGGCAAAAAAGTATTGGTTGTTGAAGATGGCCCAACTTTGACTCATGGCGGAATGAAACTTGGAGCAGGAACTGTTGCTGCAAGAAAATTTGGTGCTGCCGAATTAGTTGATCCTCGTCCGTTTACAGTTGGTAAACTCAGCGAAACTTTCAAAATTTATCCAAATATCGGTATTTTATTGCCGGCTATGGGTTATGGCGAACAACAATTAAAAGATCTTGAAACTACTATTAATAACACTGAATGTGATGCAGTTGTTATTGGTACCCCGATTGATCTTAACCGAATTGTTAAAATTGATAAACCTAATACAAGAGTTTATTATGATCTTCAGGAAATCGGAAAACCGGACTTAGACGAAGTTCTTTGCGAATTTCTTGAAAGGAATAGTCTTTATAAAGGTGGATGTTGTTGTAGATAATATCAAAAGGGCGGCTTTTTAGTCGCCTTTTTTTTGGTCTTTTTTTTGTGAAATGATCCCGAGCACTTGGGAAGAAATTCAGGAAACAAGCAAATTTCCATATCTTGAGTTTTAAAAATACAATTATCTGTATAAGTATTAAATACCAAAATATAAACAGATGAAACAAGAAAAAAGAAACAAGAAAAAAGAAACAAGAAACATGAAAAATTCATGGTCCCGAGAATTCGGAAACACACAAGAATATGATTATAGCACGTTTCTTTGCGGTCTTCATTTCTTAGCGAGAATATTCTAAACGCAGAGTCGCAAAGGCGCAGAGAAAAACAATGTTATATTCTCAAATAATTGAAAATTAAATCTCTGCATCTCAGCGTTCAATCAAACAAATGTTCTAAACGCGTAACAAAAACATAAACAGATGAAAAACACTAAACCAAACCATGCCGAAATCATCAGGCAAATAGTTGAGGGAAATCAGGAATTCATTAGTAAAAATCATCAGGATTATTTTCTGTCTCATTCCAAATCGCAAAATCCTTTTATTACTTTGTTAACCTGTTCGGATTCGAGAGTGCAAACAAATGCCATTTTGCCTGATTCTATAAATAAAATATTTACTATTGAAAATATAGGTAATCAAATTTTGTCTTCTGAAGGTTCGGTTGATTATGGAATTTTGCATCTAAAAACTCCTGTTTTATTAATTCTCGGGCATTCTGATTGCGGAGCCGTAAAAGCTTTTATGGATGGTTATGAAAGCGAACCGAAAAGCATTAAACATGAACTCGATTTTCTGAAGGATGTAAATCTGAATTTAGATGAAAATTCAAGTGATTTTGAAGAAAGACTTTTACAAAATTCATTGAAAAATATAGATTATCAGGTAAGTATTGCTTTAAATAAATATTCTGAAAAAATTAAAAATAAGGAATTAGTTATCCTTGGCGCATTCTATGATTTTTATAATGAATTAAATAAAGGTTTTGGCAAACTATCAATTGTAAACATAAACGGGAAGAAAGAAAATTTGGAATAATACGTATATTTGAAAAATATTATCATAAACGCACACGTCTAATTATGAAAAATAAAAGTTTAGTTTCGATTAACGATTACACAAAAGAACAATATCAAAAAATTCTTGACCTCGCCGAAGAATTTGAAGTAAAAACTACTCAAAAGATACTCGAAGATTATGTGGTTGCCACTTTGTTTTTCGAACCCTCAACCCGAACGAGATTGAGTTTTGAGAGTGCGGCTTCACGTTTGGGTGCAAAAGTTATTGGTTTTACCGATTCGGCTTCTTCAAGTGTAAAAAAAGGTGAATCTTTAAAAGATACAATATTAACGGTTAGTAAATATTCCGATATTATTGTGATGAGGCATCCCCGCGAAGGAAGTGCAAAATATGCGAGCGAAGTATCGCCTGTCCCGATAATTAATGCCGGAGACGGAACAAATCAACACCCGACCCAAACCCTTCTTGATCTGTATTCGATTCGTAAAACACAAGGCACTCTTGATAATATGGAGATTGCATTTGTTGGTGATTTGAAATTTGGACGCACGGTTCACTCATTGGTAATTGCTTTATGTAGTTTCAATACTACTTTTCACCTCGTTTCTCCGGTCGAGTTGAAACTTCCGAGTTATGTGAAAAAGCATATAAAAGAAAGAAAATTAAATTATTACCAATATACTGATCTTAGTGAGGTAATCCCGAAGGTCGATATTTTGTATATGACCAGAATTCAGAGAGAGCGTTTTTCCGATCCCATTGAGTATGAAAAAGTAAAGAATTCATATATTCTGAAAAACGATATGCTTGATGATTCCAAAGATAATCTGAAAATTTTGCATCCATTACCAAGAGTAAACGAAATTGCCGAGGATGTTGACAACAATCCGAAAGCATATTATTTCCAGCAGGCACATAATGGAGTATTTGTTCGACAGGCATTATTAACTACAATTTTAGGAGTAAAATAAACATATTTCCTGCAGATAAACACAGAAAAAATCTGTGATAATCTGCGTTATCTGCAGGAAAAAATTATAAACACATGAAAAAAGACACCAGAAAAGAATTAAAAGTCTCAGCTATTGAAAACGGGACCGTAATTGATCATATTCCATCAGCGAGTGTTTTTCAGGTTATTAAAATGTTAAATCTTAAAAATATTGGAACTCAGATTACATTTGGTATAAATCTGGAAAGCAAAAAGTTCGGTAAAAAAGGAATTTTAAAAGTAAGTGATAAATACTTTGAAATAGAAGAAATTAACAAAATTGCTTTGGTAGCTCCTTCGGCAACGCTTATCGAAATTAAAGACTACGAAGTTGTTTCGAAAAAGAATATTTCGATACCGAATGAAATTATGAAGTTTGTAAAATGTTTCAATCCTAATTGTATTACAAATCATGAAAACATTATAACAAAATTCAATGTAATTAGTGAAGAAGGAGAAGAAGTTAAACTTCATTGTACTTACTGTGATAAGATAACCAAAAAGGAAAATATTATGTTTATTTAGGGGGTTGTTAAATTGTTATATTATTGTGGTTTAATGTTAGCCATATAGTAATTTAACTATTGACATTTATTTAATAACATGCGTTTGCGATTAAAATTTTCAATACTGCAATTTTCGAGAGTTCTGGAAACTTGAAACCTGAAATCCGCCTGTCCGCCGTAGCTTTAGCGAAGTAGGAAAACCAGCAACCCTTCTTCTTTTTTATATATAACTAATTTTCATCATATTTGTCCGTCCTTTTTCGCCTAAGGGGAAACTTCCAATATGTACAACAATATCATCGGATTCAATTTCATTTGCCTGTTTCAGAACTTCAATGGAATAATCAATTGCTTCGGAGATATCAAAATCCTTGTTGAAATAAAATGCTTTTGCACCCCAAAGTAATGACATTTTGGATATCAATTCCTTGTTGGAAGTAAAAACATAGATTTTTGAATTTGGCCTGTAGCCGGCAACTTTAAAAGCTGTGTGGCCCGAATGTGTAAAAATAATAATTGCTATTGCTTTTGATTGAGAGGCTAAATTTGAAGCATTAAAGCAAACCGAATCGGCAAGAAAATTATTATCAATATTTTCGGGAGCTTGCCCCCGATTGTATCTGTAAGCATCTTCTTCGGTGCATTGAATAATTTCATGCATACTTTGAATTACTTTCACAGGAAATTTTCCAACAGAAGTTTCTCCACTTAACATCAAAGTATCAGCCCCTTCGATAACAGCATTTGCAATATCGCTTGCTTCGGCACGGGTTGGCCTAAAATTGAAGATCATACTTTCAAGCATCTGAGTAGCAATAATAACCGGAGTTGAATTCCTGATACATTTTTCAACAATTTCTTTTTGAATTAAGGGAACACGATGAAACTCAACTTCAACACCTAAGTCGCCACGTGCAACCATTATGCCATCCGAAACATCAATTATTTTATCAATTTCATTTAATGCTTCCGGTTTCTCAATTTTGGCAATAACAAAAGCATTATTCTTTTTTTGTTTTATTAATTCCTTCAGATCAAGTATATCCTTAAATGATCTGACAAATGAAAGAGCAATCCAATCGACATTATTATCTAACGCAAAATTTGCATCGGCAATATCTTTTTCAGTTAAACCCGGTTGAGATATTTTTGTATTTGGCAGATTCACACCCTTTCGCGACGAAAGTAAACCCCCGTAAATGATTTTTGCATTAACAGAATCTTTCTTATTTGTATCAATTACTTTTAATTTAATCTTACCGTCGTCAATTAAAATTATGTCTCCGATAGCTACATTTTCAGGAAATTTTTTGTAGCTCATAAAAACCTTCTCTTTTGTTCCAAGGCATTTTTCCGTAACAATCGAAATATTTTCGCCTTGCTTTAGCTCAATTCCGTTATTTTCAATTTCTCCGATTCTAAGTTTTGGGCCTTGTAAGTCGGCAAGAATTGCAACATTTATTCTAAGCTCTGTATTTAATTCCCTGATAGTGTTAATTGTTTTCAAATGTTGATTGTGGTTTCCATGCGAAAAATTCAGTCTGCAAACATCAACGCCTGAGATAAACATTTCTCTTAAAATCTCTTTATTGCAAGAAGCCGGGCCTAAAGTGGCTATGATTTTTGTTTTCGATTCTCTGTATTTCATTTCTTAGTGTGATTTAAGGCAATAATAGTAATTTTCTTTTTAACTATTTAGATGGGATCCAAAAACTTTATTTTCCAGCAGATAACGCAGATAAACGCAGATTTATTTTCGTTAGGGATGGCATCTCTTTGGGTTTCAGTGCGGGACCAATATTCTTGTATTCTTTGTGAGACCTGCCTGCACGAAGCCGTTTCGGCATAGGCAGGGATGCCATCCCTTGCCCATATTTCTATTATTCCCCATATTTCCCCTATTCCCTTTATTTATCTGCGACAATCTGCGAAATCTGCGGGAAATAAATATTTGAAATTATTCGTATCTTTGTATTTAGCCTGCTTGAAAAATCAAATAATCAAAACAGGCAAAATAAATTAAACAGATGTATGCAATTGAAACAAATTCTTTAACAAAATTCTATGGGAAATCAAGGGGTATAATTGATTTAAACCTCAGAGTTAAAGAAGGTGAAATATTTGGATTTATTGGCCCGAACGGAGCAGGAAAATCTACAGCGATTCGACTGTTTCTTAGCTTGTTATTTCCAAGCAAAGGATCAGGAAAGATTTTTGAGTACGATATTGTCAGACAAAGTACGAAAATTAAACAAATTGTTGGTTTTGTTCCTTCTGAAGTACATTACTATGACAATATGAAGGTGGGGGAATTGTTGAAGTATTCATCTCGTTTTTATAAAGTATCTTTAAATTCATATTTTCATAGTTTGATTGAAACACTTGATCTCGACCTTAATAGAAAAATCAGTGATCTTTCTATGGGAAATAGAAAGAAACTTGCAGTTATTCAAAGTCTGATTCATAAACCCAAACTTTTAATACTTGATGAACCAACAAGCGGACTTGATCCTCTTATGCAGAATCATTTTTTTGATATTATTAGAGAGGCTAATGAAAACGGAGCAACTATTTTTTTTTCTTCTCATATATTGAGTGAAGTTGAAAAATTTTGCCACCGGGTAGCAATTATTAAAGAGGGACGAATTGTAAGTGAAGATGATATTAGTTCGATAAAAGAAAAAGCGGTTTCAAGAGT